>Ga0209181_10001139_pt1 | contig 47258 bp, 46 predicted proteins | sample MAT05_FD_187208 | JGI IMG/M metagenome (GOLD analysis project Ga0209181, IMG submission 187208) | Freshwater microbial communities from Lake Fryxell liftoff mats and glacier meltwater in Antarctica - MAT-05 (SPAdes) (version 2) | ecosystem: Environmental > Aquatic > Freshwater > Ice > Liftoff... | reverse complement strand
ATGGTGCGGGTGAAGGCCCTCACTGGCCAGCAACTGCAGGGCCAGCGGGCCGGCATGAATGCACAGCGCGCGCAACCGGGTGCAAGCCTTTGACGACCGAACGACGCTCATTGCGAGCGCGGGCTGGTCCAGTCGATCGGGTCCTGCTGCAGGACCATGTCGATATCCAGCGACAACACGTCACCGACCGCACCCGGAAAGGTGACGGCCATCTCGCGCTGGTTGAGTCCGGCATCCTTGCAGCGCCCGCGCCAGGCTGCCAGGTGCAGCACGCCCGCCAGCGGCTCGTAATCGTTGTCCACAAACGGGGCATCCTGGCACGACAGCGCATCGACGATCGGCTCGGGAAATTGCCACTGCCGCGCCAGCCCGGCGCCCACCTCGGCATAGTTGAATCCGAAGGCCTTGCGCTCCGCCTTGGCCCGGCGCACGTCCAGGGCGGGCATCTCGCTGTCCAGCCGGGCCATGTCGAGGGGCATCAGCAGGCGCATGACCAGTTCGCCGACGTAGTGGATCAGGCCGACGGTGAACGCAGCCTGCTGGTTTTGCCGCACCAACCCGGCCAGCGAACGCGAGACCTTGGCCACGTCCAGGCTGTAGCTCCAGTATTGCTGCAGGTTGATGCCCACCACCGCTTTCAGCGAAGCCTTGGTGGCCGATGCGTTGGCCATGGTTCGCACCTGGCCCAGACCCACGATGGCCAGGCACTCCGGCACGCTGTGGACTCGCCCGGACAACTTGAAAAATCCGGAATTGGCCAGTTGCATCAGACGAATTGACAATGCCGGGTCTCGGCTGATCAACTGGTTGATCTTCTTGAGGTCGGTATCCTCACGCTCCAGTTCACTGAGCAGCAACGCCACAACCCGGGGACTGCTGGGCAAGACAAACTGGGACGCCAGGACGGCATTCAGTTGCATGGAATGCAGACTCCTATCGGAAATTAACCACCAGTCGAATTATCGACCCGGCCGGCACGGCCAGTAACGCCGCAGGTCGAATCACCCGTGTGCTGCATCAGCGGCCCAGTTTGGCAAAGGCGCTGGCCATCGCGGTTGACGCCGCTGGCCCAGGCGTAGTGCGGGCCCGCTGGGCTGCTGCCGTGGCCGCCGGGTCGCGCCGTGCTGCTGCAGCCGGCGCACCGCCTGCCAGTGGCGCATCCAGTCGCATGCTCAGGGCAATCCGCTTGCGGCCCAGGTCGACCTCGACGACCCGTACCGTCACGATGGCTCCGATCTTGACGATCTCGCGGGCATCCTTGACGAATTTGCTGCTGAGCTGGCTCACGTGGACAAGTCCGTCCTGGTGGACACCCAGGTCAACAAATGCACCGAATGCCGCCACGTTGCTGACGGTGCCTTCCAGCACCATGCCGACCTTCAGGTCAGAGATGCCCTGTACACCCTCGTTAAGCCGGGCTGCCTTGAAGGCCGGGCGCGGATCACGACCGGGCTTTTTGAGTTCGGACAGAATGTCGCGCACCGTGATCACGCCGAACTGGGCGTTGGCAAACAACTCGGGCTGCAGTTTCTGCAGCATCTCCGAACGTCCCATGAGCTGCTGGACCGATGCACCGCTGGCGCCCAGAATTTTTTCCACGACGGGGTAGGCCTCGGGATGGACGCCAGTCATGTCCAACGGGTTATCGCCGTCGCGGATGCGCAGGAATCCGGCACTTTGCTCGAATGCCTTCGGCCCCAGCCCCGAGACTTCCAGCAGCTGGCGCCGGTTGCGAAATCCGCCATGGCTATCGCGCCAGCGCACCACGGCGGCGGCCACGCTGCTCGACATGCCGGAGACCCGGCACAGCAGCGGCTTGCTGGCGGTATTCAGGTCCACGCCTACGGCATTCACGCAGTCTTCCACCACGCCATCCAGGGTGCGCGCCAGTTCGGTCTGGTTCACGTCATGCTGGTATTGGCCGACGCCGATTGATTTCGGATCGATCTTGACCAGTTCGGCCAGCGGGTCCTGCAGACGGCGCGCAATGCTGGCGGCACCGCGCAGGCTGACGTCGACCTCCGGCATTTCCTCGGAGGCGAATGCGCTGGCCGAGTACACCGAGGCGCCGGCTTCGCTCACCACCACCCGTTCGAGCGGCTTGCGGGCGTTGGGTGCGGGGCTGCTGGCCTGGGCAGCTTCCACGCGGCGCATCAGGTCGGCCGCCAGCTTGTCGGTTTCCCGGCTTGCGGTACCGTTTCCGATGGCGATGAGGTCGACACCATGGCGATGGCACAGTTGCTCCAGCACATGCAATGATCCATCCCAGTCCCGGCGCGGCTCATGCGGGTAGACGGTGGTGGTTGCAACCAACTTGCCGGTGGCGTCAACCACCGCGACCTTGACGCCGGTGCGGATGCCAGGATCCAGGCCCATCACGACACGCGGACCGGCAGGCGCGGCCAGCAACAGATCACGCACGTTGTCGGCAAACACCTTGATGGCGACTTCGTGCGCGGCGTCGCGAAGTCGGGCAAACAGGTCGCGCTCGGTGGACAGGCTCAGCTTGACGCGCCAGGTCCAGGCCACGCATTTCAGCAGGAAATCATCGGCAGCACGCCCGCGATGCTGCCAGCCGACATGCTGGCCGATGCGCAGTTCGGCCGGTCCGGGCGCGGGCTTGCCAGCTGCGACGGGCGGCGCCAATGCGTCGGGCGGCGCCAACTGCAGATCCAGTATGTCGAGTGCGCGGCCCCGAAAAACCGCCAGCGCACGGTGCGAGGGCACCTGCTGAATCGGTTCGGCGTAGTCAAAGTAGTCCCTGAACTTACCAACCTCGGGCTGGGCATCGTCCTTGCCGGCTCGCAAGCGGCTGACCAGCCGGCCTTCGGCCCACAGCCATTCGCGCAGTTGCCCTACCAACGCCGGCTGGTCGGCCCAGCGCTCGCTGAGCAAATCGCGCACACCATCAAGCACCAGGGCAGCACTGGAGAAGTCGGGTCGTTTGTCACCGTTGGGGCCGGGATCGCCATAAGCGACGACAAACGCCAGCGCGGCATCTGCAGGCACCTGCCCCGGCTCGGCGAGCAACTGGTCGGCAAGCCGCTCCAGTCCTGCTTCGCGGGCCATTTCGCCCTTGGTTCTCCGTTTGAGCTTGAACGGGAGGTAGAGGTCCTCCAGTTCCTGTTTGGTGGTCGCCGCTGCGAATGCGGCTCGCGTCGCGCCGCTCAGTTTGCCTTGGTCTTCCACCGCGCGCAGGATGGCCAGGCGGCGATCGTCCAGTTCACGCAGGTAGGCCAAACGGGTCTCGAGCGCCCGCAGCGCGATGTCGTCCAGACCGCCGGTGGCTTCCTTGCGGTAGCGGGCGATGAAAGGAACGGTGGCGCCGCCGTCGAGCAGGTCGACGGCGGCCTGCACCTGCTGCTCGCGTACAGCGAGTTCGGCGGCAATGCGCGCAATGGTGGTGGGCATGGATGGATAGGGTGCGATTGCGCAAGCCACCGGGTTTTCTGGGGTCTGGCGCCCATTTTGTAAGGCGAATTCTGACAAGCGGTATAGACAAACGGCGACTACGCAGATGGGGTTTCCAGTTTTACATTCTTTCCCAAGGGCAATCGTGCCTGTTTCTCTTGATGGACGTTCTGAGAAGGATTTGATTGTGCGCCTGATGCAAACCGCCGTGGAACCTGGTGTCCACTTCCGCCCCGCTTATTCGACCATGGCATTGAACAACCCGCCCCAGACACCCCTGAAGGAGGAACGGCTGGCATTTTCGGTCCGCCTGGTTCGCAACCCGGCAGATCTGGACAAGGCTGTCAGCATCCGCCACGCCGCCTATGCGCGGCATATGCCGGAATTTGCCGAAAAACTGCGCCATCCCGAAGCCATGGACAGTGACCCTGGTGTGGTGGTCTTGCTGGCCGAATCGAAGTTGGATGGCACCCCGCTGGGCACACTGCGCATTCAGAGCAATGCCCATGCGCCCTTGAAGGTGGAGCAGTCCGTCTCCCTGCCGCGCTGGTTGCGGGACCGCCCATTGGCCGAAGTCAGCCGCCTCGGTATTGTGGGCGGCAGCACCGGCCGACTGGTCAAGACCGTGCTGCTGAAAGCGGCGTTCCAGTTTTGCGAGCACGACGGTATCGAGTGGGCGATCGTGGCTGCGCGTGCACCACTCGACCGCCAGTATGACCAGTTGCTCTTCGAGGACCTGTTTCCCGATCAGGGCTTCATACCGATGCGTCACGGCAACAACATCCCGCACCGCGTGATGGGCTTCGAGATCGACACCGGGCACCAGCGTTGGACCGATGCAGCCCACCCGTTGCTCGACTTTTTCAGCCATACGCACCATGCAGACATCGACGTCCGGCCAGGGCGCGACGCGCAATGGGAGGGTCTGTTCCCCACGGCGCCTGCGCCCTTGTCCAACCCCTTGCGCAAGCGAACAACTGTCTGAAATTTGCAACATCCGGCCGGCGAATAGCCAGTGTGGAGGGCGCAAATCGAGTGCGGCAGGTTGACTAATCGCCCGGCCTGCGTAGACTGCCTGCACGCCGGCGGTGTTCCGGCGTTGCCCAAGGATGCATGCCAGATCGGACAACGGTTTCCGTGAACCCGCCCCCCCTGTTGCGGCTGCGCGCAGCACTTGAATGGGTGCTGTGGGCGCTCTCCATCTATTTCGTTCCGCTGTTGATTGCCGTGGTCTCGGTTGCCGCACTGCTGCTATGGGACGACCAGTATGCCTCCGGCGGTGGCCGCACCCTGGACCTGAAGATCTACAGTTCGCCGGAGGCAACACTTTCACCGTCGCAAGCGCTCGCGCTGCTCGCCGGTGTGCCCTCCAGAACCCATTTCGACACCCGACGTTCCGAGGCACCGGTCTGGTTTTCCTTCCAGGAGAGTCCGCCTGACGAAGGGCACGGGCTGGTCGAGTTTCCGTCGCGCCATACGACCGAAATCGCCTGCTGGGATCGGGCGTCGCTGCAAAGCCTGGGCGACGCATCGCGCAGTGCCGCGCGTGGCATGGTGGCGCCGGTCAAGGCCGGCTTTGCGCTGCAAATCGATCGCCCTGGCATGGAGGTGCTGTGCCGGGCCTACTTTGTCGGTCCGGCCCGGCTGTCGGCGGTCGCCTGGCCTGCAGCCGAACTGCAGCGATCGGTCCATGAGTTTCACCGCAAGTCCGGCTTGCTCGACGGCGGCCTGATAGTTCTGGCGGTTTTCGTGTTGATGACAGCCCTGATCAACCGCCAGATCCTGTATGTGCTGTTCGCAGCCTGGCTGGTGGTCAGCCTGCGCATGGGTGCGATTTCCGCCGGTTGGGACATCCAGTGGCTGGGACACATGGTGCCTGTCGAATGGCTGATACAGGGGCGTTCTGTCACCGTGGCCGTGTATGCGCTGCTGACCCTGACGCTGTACCGCAAACTGTTCGAGGAGGAGTTGGCCAAGACCCTGTATGCCGAAGCGCTGCGCGTCACGCAGTGGTTCTGCCTGCCTTTTCTGCTGGTGTCCTTCTTTCTGAGTTACCGTTACTGGCAACCCATCATGTGGGCGGTCACCGGTGTGGGACTGGTGTTGATGGCGGTAAGCCTGGTCAATATCCTGTTGCGCACGCGGTCGCGCGTGGCCATGTGGTACGGAGCATCGCTAGGGGTCACCTTCCTGTCGGGCCTGTCAGAGATCTTCGCGGCCGCCTCGGGCATCAAGGAGGTGGCCGGAGCGGCCAATTTTGTGACCGTCGCCCTGTCATCGTCCTTGCTGGCAGCCCTGGCGATCGCCGAGCAGATGCGCCAGGAGCATCTGCAGCGCCTGCGCGTTCAGGCCGAGCTCGAGCACAACTTCAACGCCATGCCGATCGGCCTGTTCACGCTCGACCCGCAGGGCCGCTTTGTCAGTGCCAATCCGGCCCTGCTTGACATGCTCGGGCCGCGCGTGCTTCAACCGGGCGGCAACCAGTGGCAACTGTATTTTGATCAGGGCGGCTGGACCCAATTGCACTACTTTGTATACAGCCAGACAGGCGGCGAGTTGGAGATCCGTGGCAAGCGGCAGCGGGACGAGTCCGATCAGCGGCGTTTTCTGGTCAAGGCTACCTTGGCCAACGGCAAGATCGAGGGCTCGCTGCAGGACGTCACCGAGAAATCCCGCGCCACCGAGGAACTCAACTTCCTGGCCAACAACGATCCCTTGACCAAGGTGCTGAACCGGCGCGGCGTCGAGAAGATCTACCTCGAGGCCTCGAGCCAATCCTGGCGTGGCAAGCCGCTGGCGCTAGCCTACCTCGACCTGGACCGCTTCAAGCTCATCAATGACCTGTATGGCCACAATGCCGGCGACGAGGTGCTGCAGCAAGTCTGCAAGCGCCTGACCGACGTCGTGTCGGGTGGAATTCGCGTGGGCCGTGTCGGCGGTGACGAGTTCGTGATCGTCATGCCGGACACCAAGATGCCGCTGGCCACGCTGGTTTGCCAGGGTATCGTGCGCAGCATCGGCAGCACGCCATTTCGTGTCGGCGAAAAAGCCTTCCAGGTGCGCGGCTCGGTGGGCTTGATCGAGGTGTCGCCCGGGACCCAGATCAAGGACGCGCTTTCCACGGCCGACCGGGCCTGCCGTGAGGCAAAGCGTGGCCATGTCGACAACCTGGTCGTTTACGACCATACCGCGGCGGCATTCAAGGAACACGAGGCCGAACTCCAATTGGTGGAACACCTCTCGACCGAATGGGCCACCCGCGGGCTGTTTCTGGTCATGCAGCCGATCATGTCGCTCAAGGCTCCCCACAGCTCGCTCAACTTCGAGGTTCTGCTGCGCATGAAGGACCCGGCTGGCAAGATGGTGCCGACCGACCGACTGATTTCGGCGGCTGAAAACAGCGGCCACATGGGCGTGATCGACCGTTGGGTTCTGTCGACCACCCTGTCCTGGCTCCATATTAACCACCGACGCCTGCCCAACACGCGTTTCGTGTGCATGAACCTCAGCGGTGCATCGCTGAACGACGAGAAGTTCATGCAGGATGTGTTCGCCATGCTCGGCGCCAACGTCGATATTGCCCGCCACCTGTGCATCGAGATCACCGAGAGTGTGGCACTGCACGACCTCAACAACACCCGCATGTTCATCGACAAGGTGCGCGGGTACGGTGCCAAGGTGGCACTGGACGACTTTGGCGCCGGCTACACCTCGTTCTCCTACCTCAAGGAATTGCCGGCCGACCTGCTCAAGATCGACGGCAGCTTCATCGTGAACATGAACAAGCACCCCGCCAATGTCGCCATTGTCGAAGCGATCGTCAACCTCGCGGGCAATCTGGGCATGCAGACGATCGCCGAATGGGCCGAGGACAGCGCCACAGTGCAGACGCTGGCCGAGATCGGTGTCGACTACGTTCAAGGCTATGTGGTGGCGCGGCCCCAGGTGCCGGAGGCGCTACTCGGTGCGGAATCGTCCGCCGGCTTCATTCGCGATGAGCAGTTGCTGCGTTTCACGCATTTGCTGGGCAAGACCGAGGACGTCCGCGAGCAAGTCGACCTGTTCGACCCGCGCCAGCTGCACCAGGTGCACTGAGGCGACCGCTGGGGAGCCTTCGCGCCCGGGGGAGTGCCTCAGTCGATGGCGCGCAGGGCTTTCCTGAGTTCCAGACCGATGTCCGGCTTGTCGATGAACGGGTCGGTCGGGTTGCGCGGCGTCAGGATGTCTTCCAGGCGGGTTTGAACCGACCGGATCGCCCTGGGGTGGCTGTAAATGTAGAACTGCCTCGCCACCACTGCGTCGAAGACCTTCTGCGCAACGTCGGCTGCGCTCACCTTGCCCGAACCCACCGCCTTGTCGCTCATGGCCTGGCCGATCAGCTGACTGCGGGTCGGCCTGGCATCGGCCGGGCGCAGCGCGACGGGCCGGTTGCGGTCGCTCTGGCTGATGCCGGTGGGCACGAAGAAAGGGCACAACACGCTGGCGCTCACCTGGTCGGTGACCAGGGCCAGATCCTGGTAGAGGGTTTCGCTCAGGCTCACCACCGCATGCTTGCTGACGTTGTACACGCCCATGTTGGGTGGGTTCAGCAGACCGGCCATGCTGGCGGTGTTGACGATGTGTCCGCGGTAGGCGGGGTCGGCATGCGCGGCCTGCAGCATCATCGGGGTGAACACACGCACGCCATGGGCCACGCCCATCAGGTTCACACCCAGGACCCATTCCCAGTCCTCGGTACGGGTCTCCCAGATCAGGCCGCCGGCAGCGACGCCGGCGTTGTTGAACACCAGGTGGGGCGCGCCGAACCGCGCCAGCACCTCCGCCCCGAGGGCTTCCATGTCGGCCGCCCGGGACACGTCCACGCGCCGAGCCAGCACCGTCGCCCCGACCGCCTGCAACTCCGCACTGGCCTTGTCCAGTGCGTCCTGCTGCACATCCACCAGCACCAGATTCATGCCCAGCCGGGCACCGATACGAGCGCACTCCAGGCCAAAGCCCGATCCGGCACCTGTCAACACGGCGGTTCTGTTCTTGAAATCCAGCATGATGCGTTTCCTTGGCTCTGGTTCAGGGTGTCCACAACATCTCGAGGTGGTCGATGCCATCCTCGACGTACGGCAGGCCCAGGTCGACAAAGCCATGGCCCTGGTAAAAGTTGCTCAGGCGGGCCTGCGCGCCGATACGGATCGGCTGCCGGCCCCAGTGCAAGGCGACAGCTTTCAGGGCCTCGTTCACCAGCAGGTGGCCCCAGCCTGCGCCGCGCGCCGCGCCGCGGGTCACGATGCGCCCGATGCTGGCCTCGGCAAATGCCACGCCAGCCGGAAAGCAGCGCGCATAGGCGACCAGCGCGCCATCGTGCCAGCCCATCAGGTGCAACGCTTGCGAATCGAGGCCGTCGAGATCCAGGAAGACGCAGGCCTGCTCGACCACAAATACTTCGGAGCGGAGGCGCAGGACGGCATACAGCATGTTTGTGTCGAGACCGTTGAAGGTCGACAACTGCCAGGTAGGCACGGCGGGGACGTTGATCACAGCAGCGTCATATCGGGCGTGCCCGGGTCACCAGGGCATCCAGGTCGGCGCCGGGGCCCAGCGTGCCAAAGACCTGGCCCCAGTCGCCGCCCAGCCGCGAATCGCAAAAGGCACCGACCACCGCCGCCGGTGCCGATCGGCACAGCAGTGCCCCCTGCATGGCCAGGGCAATGTCTTGCGACAGGCGGCGCGCCTCGGTCTCGGTGGACATGGCGTCCATACGTTGAGGCAGCGCATCGATCAGGCGGTCCAGGGCGCGGTGCGTGCCGCGTACGGGGCCGAGTTCATCGAGCAGCACATCGCGGGTATCGCCCTTGCGCAGCGCCCGCAACAGGTCGATTGCCATGATGTTGCCGGCTCCCTCCCAGATGGAGTTCAACGGCATTTCGCGGTAGATGCGAGCCATGGTACCTTCGCCGCCCTCCTCCACGTATCCGTTGCCCCCCAGGCATTCCATGGCCTCCTGGGCGAAATGGCTCCCGCGCTTGCAGATCCAGAACTTCGCGACCGGAGTCAATACCCGCCCCAGCAGCCGTTCGTACGGCACGTGTGCCTGGTCAAAACAGCGCGCCAGGCGCATCGCCAATGCGCAGGCGGCCTCGCTTTCGAGTGCCATATCGGCCAGTACATTGCGCATCAGGGGTTGGGCGTCCAGGGGCTTGCCAAACGCGTGCCGCTGGGCCGCATGGTGCAAGGCCAGAGCCAGTGCCTGGCGCATCAGCCCGCTGGTGCCCAGCGCGCAATCGAGCCGCGTCAGGGTGCCCATCTCCAGGATCTGGGGGATGCCGCGACCCTCTTCGCCGACCAGCCAGGCGCTGGCCCCATGGAACTCGACCTCGGAGCTGGCATTGGCCTTGTTGCCCAGCTTGTCCTTGAGTCGCTGGATATGCAGCGCATTGCGGTTGCCATCGGGTAACACGCGTGGCAGAAACAGGCACGACAGCCCGCTGGCGGTCTGGGCCAGCACCAGGAAGGCATCGCACATCGGCGCCGACAGGAACCACTTGTGTCCGGTCACGCTGAAGCGGCTGCCCCAGGCGTCCTGCCCATCGGCTTTGGCGCAGGTGGTATTGGCGCGCACATCGGAGCCACCCTGCTTCTCGGTCATGCCCATGCCCATGGTCAGCCCGGGCTTGCGGCTCCAGTGCGCCAGGCGCGGGTCGTAGGCGCGGCTGGTCAGGCCGGCGGACCAGTCACGGTAGACCTGCGGATTGCCGCGCAGCGCGGGTGTGACTGCATAGGTCATCGAGATCGGGCACAGGATCGACGCCTCGAGTTCGGTGAACAGCATGAAGCCGGCCGCACGCGCCACATGCTGCCCGTCACCAGGCTGCCCGGTCCAGGGTGTTCCGTGCAGCCCGGCGCCCACGGCCGCGACCATCAGCGCGTGGTAACTCGGGTGGAACTCCACAATGTCGCTGCGGTGCCCGAAACGATCGTGGCTGTGCAGCTGCGGTGCATGCACGTTGGCCAGGCGCGCATGCATCTGCATCTCTGCACTGCCCAGCTGCTGGCCCAGTGTCTCCAGCGTGGAGGTGTCCAGGCCCGGCGCGTTCAGCGCCAGAGCGGCGCGCAGGGCCTGGTTACCGCGCAGCAGGTTGTAGTCGACCAGCGGTTCTGGCTGGTTGGTCACGGCATGGGTGCTGACGTCGGACTGCATGGCGCTCATGCTGTTGCGCGTTCAGATCAGCTTGACCAGTTGCTTGCCGAAATTGCGCCCGCGCAGCAGGCCCAGGAAAGCCTCGGGCGCAGCGGCCAGGCCGAGGGCCACGGATTCGCGCGGGCGCAGGCTGCCCTGCGCCACGAGGCCGGAGAGCTCCTTGAGTGCGGCCGGCCAATCCTGCATGTGTTCGCCCACGATAAAGCCCTGTATCTTCAGGCGACTGATCAGGATCAGCTGCGGGTTGGCCAGCGGAATCGACGCGCCATCGTAGCCGGAAATCATGCCGCATACCGCGATGCGGCCGAAGGTCTTCATGCGCGGCAAAACGGCATCCAGCACCATGCCGCCGACATTCTCGAAGTAACCATCGATTCCGTCCGGGCAGGCAGCGCGCAGTGCGCGCGACAGCGCGCCTGCATCGGCGTGCTGCTTGTAGTCGATGCAGGCATCAAAACCGAGCTCCTCGGTGGCGTACCGGCACTTGTCGGGGCCGCCCGCAATGCCCACCGTGCTGCACTTGCGTGCCTTCGACAAGGCGGCGAATGCGCTTCCCACCGCGCCGGTGGCGGCACTCACCACCATGGTTTGCCCGGCCTGCGGTTCGCAGATGCGCACCAGGCCATACCAGGCCGTCACGCCGGGCATGCCGACCGCGCCGAGGTAATAGCTCAAGGGCACCTGGGTGGTGTCGACTTTGCGCAGCACACCCGGCTGGCTGGTGTCGACCACGCTGTACTCCTGCCACCCGCCCATGCCCGCCACCGTGTCGCCCACCTGGTAGCGCGGGGCGCGCGACTCGACGACCTCTCCCACGGTGCCGCCGCCCATGACCTCTCCCAGTGGCTGGGCTGCCGCATAACTCTTGCTGTCGTTCATGCGCCCGCGCATGTAGGGGTCGAGGCTGAGGTAGTGATGCCGTACCAGGACTTCGCCGTCACGCAGCGGGGGTACCTCCACCGAGGCCAGGCGAAAGTTGTCGGCGCGAGCCTCTGCAGTCGGGCGGTTGTCAAGCAGGATCTGCTGGTTGATGGTCATGGGGTGCTCCGTGGTAAGTCAACCACCGGTGACGATGGACACACCGCCGTCGATGGCCAGGAATTGGCCTGTGATGTGTTTGCCGGCATCGGATGCATACAGCAGGGTCACGCCCTTGAGGTCTTCGTCGTCGCCCAACCGGAGCAGGGGTGCGTGGCCCGCCAGTGCCTCTTCGCCGAACAATTTGAGGGCGCCTGCCGACAGCTTGCTCGGGAAAAAGCCCGGGCAGATGGCGTTCACGTTGATCTTGTACTGGCCCCACTCGCAAGCCAGCGCCCGCGTGAAGTTGACCACCGCGCCCTTGGACGTGTTGTAGGCGATCATCGGCATGTCCGGCGGATTGCCGCCCAGGCCGGCAATCGACGCGATATTGAGAATGCGCCCACCGCCGTTGGCGATCATCCAGTGCTTGGCGACATGCTGGCTGAGGATGAAGTAGCCCCGGATGTTGAGGTTCATCACCTTGTCCCAGGCTGCGACCGGATAGTCCTGCGCCGCTGCGGCCCAGGATGCACCGGCATTGTTGACCAGGATGTCGATGCGGCCCATGCGCTCCAGTGTCTGGTCGGTCAGGCGCCGAAGGTCTTCTTCGACTGCGCAATCGGCAGCGATCCAGCGGGCATCGATGCCACAGGACTGCAGCTCGGCCACCGCCTGTTCAAGGTCGTCTGCCTTGCGTGAACACAGCATGATGCGGGCACCGGCTTCGCCAAGGGCATGGGCCATCTGCAGACCCAGGCCGCGCGAACCGCCGGTCACCAAGGCCGTTCGGCCCGTGAGGTCAAAGAGTTGCTGGATGGTGCGTGACATGGTTTGGGGTTCCCTGGCGGAGGTGTATAGGGCGGTACTCAATGCTCTTCGCGCAAACGCGAGCGGACGTAGATCAGGGTCGCACCGATGGCCGCCACGATGGCGCCGACCACCATGACCTCTGTGCCGCTGCCTTCTTCACCGCGCCCCATGAAGGCGCCAATGACCAGTGCCAGCAGTCCGCCATAGATCAGCGTCCAGATCAGGGTTTCGAGCCGCGCCAGGCGCAAGTTCGTGGTGCCGTTGTATTTTTTAAAAAAAGACATCAGAAAGCCTCTTCAGGAAGTTGCGCGCAGGTCATGTCGCGCCGTTCGACCACCTGCAGCCAGGCAGTCGTCTTGGGCAACTCGTAATGGTAGAAGTAATCTGTCGCGCCGAGCACCCCGACGGTGGCCGCCTGCTGCGCCTGCGGGTCGTCACGCAGGGCCGCAACCGCCACATCCAGCCATATCCAGGCCAGCACCACATGCCCGAACGCCTGCAGGTAGGGCACGGCATTGGCCAGTGCCTGTGGCGGTTCGCCCGTAGCCCAGGCTTCCCGGGTGGCGGCCAGGACGCCGGCCCAGCCGGTAGCAAGCGCGGCTGCATGGGCGGCGAGGCGCAGGACGGACTGCGCTGCGGCGCGGGTCGTTGCCATGCGCGCGCCCAGCAGATCCAGCGCGCCGGGCATCCGCACCTTGCGTCCGAGCAGGTCCATGCCCTGGATGCCATGGGTGCCTTCGTGAATCATGTTCAGGCGGTTGTCGCGCCAGTACTGTTCGACCGGAAAGTCGCGCGTGTAGCCATAACCGCCGTGGACCTGAATGGCCAGCGAGTTAGCTTCCAGGCACCATTCGCTGGGCCAGCTCTTGGCAATCGGTGTCAGCACGTCGAGCAACAGCCGGGCCTGGGCCGCCGGGCCGGCTTCGCCGGTGTGGTCCTCGTCGACCAGGCGCGCGCAATACAGCTCCAGCGCCAAGGCGCCCTCGCAGTACGACTTCTGGGCCAGCAGCATGCGCCGGACGTCGGCATGTTCGATGATGCGCACCTGGGGCCTTGCCGCATCCTTGCCGGCCGCACCGAGCGGCCGACCCTGGGGCCGCTGGCGTGCGTAGTCGAGCGCCGCGTAGTACCCGGCCAGGCCGAGCATCGTGGCGGCCGTGCCCACGCCGATGCGGGCCTCGTTCATCATGTGAAACATGCAGCGCAGCCCTTCATGCGGCTGCCCGACCAGGTAGGCAATCGCGCCAGGCTGCCCGCGCACCGGGTACCGGCCTTCGCCGAAATTGAGCAGCGTGTTGGTGGTGCCCCGCCAGCCCAGCTTGTGGTTGAGGCCCGCCAGCGCGACATCGTTGCGCTCGCCGGTGAGGTGGCCTTCGGTGTCCACCAGCTTCTTGGGCACGATGAACAGCGAGATGCCGCGGGTGCCGGGGATCAGTTGGCCGTCCGGCCCCGGAATCTTGGCCAGTACCAGGTGGATGATGTTCTCGGTGAGTTCATGTTCGCCGGCAGAAATCCACATCTTGTTGCCGGTCAGCCGGTAGCGCGGGCCGAGCGCGTCGCCAGCAGCGCCTTCGCCGTCCGGCATGGCGCGTGTGGTGATATCCGATAGGCTGGAGCCCGCCTGCGGTTCGCTCAGGCACATCGTGCCGGCCCAGCGCCCGGACAGTTCATGGGCCGCGAACACCGCCTTCTGCATTTCCGTGCCATGCACTAGCAGCAGGTTGGCATTGCCCACCGTGAGCATCTGGCTGCCGATGCTGACCGACGCCAGCGAAAAGAACGCATTGGCACTGGCATTGACCGTGTAGGGCAACTGCATGCCGCCCAGCGCATGGTCCTGTGCTGCACCCATCATTCCGGAGGCCACATACGCGTCATGCGCGTCGTGCGTGGCCTGGGGCAGGATGACCTTCTCACCGTCAACGCGCGGTTCCTGGGTGTCCACCAAGCGGTTGAACGGTGCGTACTTCTCGCGGGCGATGCGCTCACAGGTGTCGAGCACCGCGTCGAAGGTTTCACGCGAATGGTCGGCAAAGCGTTTCCGCGCACGCAAGGACTCGACATCGAGCCATCGGTACAGCAGGAAGTCGAGGGTGCTGCGCAGTCCCATGGGTCAGAGTACCTCGAACACGCCCGCCGCACCCATGCCGCCGCCGATGCACATGGTGACGACCACGCGCTTGGCACCCCGACGCTTGCCTTCGATCAGAGCGTGGCCGGTCAGGCGCTGGCCGCTCACGCCATAGGGATGGCCGACGGCGATGGCACCCCCATTCACATTCAGGCGGTCCGCCGGAATGCCCAGCTTGTCGCGGCAGTACAGCACCTGCACCGCGAAGGCCTCGTTGAGTTCCCACAGGTCAATGTCGCCAACCGACAGGCCCAGACGCTTGAGCACCTTGGGAATGGCGTAGACCGGGCCAATGCCCATTTCGTCGGGCGCACAGCCGGCCACAGCGAAACCGAGGAAACGGCCTAGCGGCTTCAGGCCCTTTTTCTGCGCCACGGCCTCATGCATCACGACCACTGCGCCGCCGCCGTCCGAGAACTGGCTCGCATTGCCAGCGGAAATCAAACCACCGGGGATCGCCGGCTTGATGCCGCTGATGCCTTCCTTGGTGGTACCCTCGCGGATGCCTTCGTCCTTGCTGACCGTGACCTGTCTGGTTGTCAGGCCCATGAGCTTGTCGGCGACGCCCATGGTCACGGTGATCGGGGCGATTTCAGCGTCGAACCGGCCGGCGCCCAGGGCTGCCGAGGCCTTTTGCTGGCTCGAAGCGCCGTATTCGTCCATCGCGTCACGGCCGATGCCATAGCGTTTCGCCACCATTTCGGCGGTCTGCAGCATGTTCCAGTAGATTTCGGGTTTGTTCTTGGCAAGCCAGGAGTCGACCAGCATGTGCTGGTTCATTTCGTTTTGCACGCAGGAGATGCTCTCCACCCCGCCGGCCACATAAATGTCGCCTTCGCCCGCGATGACGCGCTGCGCCGCCAGCGCAATCGTCTGCAGGCCGCTGGAGCAGAAGCGGTTGACGGTCATGCCGGACACGCTGACCGGGCAGCCGGCACGCAGCGCGACTTGGCGTGCAATGTTGGCGCCAGTGGCCCCTTCCGGGTTGGCCACGCCCATGATCACGTCTTCGACCTCGGCCGCCTCGATGCCGGCGCGTCGGATCGCGTGTTCGACCGCATGCCCGCCCAGCGTGGCGCCATGGGTCATGTTGAAGGAACCTTTCCAGCTCTTGGCAAGCGGTGTGCGGGCGGTAGAGACGATTACAGCGGCGGTCATGGTGGGTGTCCTCTCAATCAGGTGGTGATTCGGAAAATCAGGTCAGAGTGACTGCGAGCCCGTGCTCAGCAGCCGATGGTAGAACCGGATCAGGTCGGCCAGGTTGTCGAGCGAAATGCGCTCGTTGGTGCCGTGAAAGCGCGAAAGGTCTTCGGGGCGGGCGCGGATCGGCGAGAAGCGGAAGACATGCTCGCTGATATCGACAAAATGCACCGAGTCGGAAGCGGCAATGTACAAACCGGGCGCAACCAGCGTGCCGGGAAACACCTCGCGCACGGTGCGGTTGAGCAGGCGGTAGGCAGCCGAATCGGTGGAGCTGACCTTGGTGGCCTCGTTGGCTCCTGGCAGCACGAACAGCTCGAAGTTGTTGTTGCCGATAGCCTGGGCCACCTGGCCGCGCAGGCGCTCCGTCACCTGGGCCATGGTGTCGCCGGGCAGCAGCCGGAAATTGATCGTCGCCTCGGCCTGTCCGGGCAGTACGTTGTCCTTGTTGCCAGCCTGGGCAATCGTCAAGGCGGTGGTGGTACGCAGCAACGCATTGGTGCTGGCGCCAGCCTCGAGCTGCTTTAGCACTATGGGGCCGAACAGCCACAGGTTGGACAGCGCCACACGCTGGAAGCCGTCCATCTCGGGCGCCACGGTGGCGAACATCTCACCCGCGACACCGCGGATCGCCGCCGGCAATTGCTCGTCGTCGATGCGCTTGAGGGCTGCGCTCATCATGCCGATCGCGCTTTGGCCCGGTGGCGGTGGCATCGACGCATGGCCCGGCTTGCCGGACAGCCGCAAAACCACCGACATGTAGCCCTTCTCGGCCACCCCGATGATCGCGGCCGGTTGGCGCAGACCGGGCAGGATGCCATCGGTGATCAGCAGTCCTTCATCGATCACGAACTCCAGGCGCACGCCACGCTCCTTGAGCAGCGCCGCGATGCGTTTTGCGCCGCGCAAACCACCCACCTCCTCGTCAGCGCCGGCCACCAGGTGGATGGTGCGCCGGGGCTGAAAACCGGCGGCGGCCAGCATCTCCAGCGCCTCCATCTGCGCGATCAGGTTGCCCTTGTTGTCCCAGCTGCCGCGGCCCCATACAAAGCCTTCCCGCAGCACGCCGGAGAATGGCGCGACGGTCCAATCCTTCTCGGTCCCGGGGGCCACCGGCACCACGTCCTGGTGCGCGATCACCAGGAGGGGCCGCGCGGCCGCATCGCTGCCGGTCCAGGTGTAGAGCAGGCTCAGCTCGCCGACGACTTCGCGCTTCATCGCCGCATGGGCTTTGGGATAACGGATCTGCAGCAGCGCCTGCAGTTGCTGGAACTGATCGGCGTTCAGGGCCGGATCGTCCCGGCTGGAAATGGTGCGCAGGCGGATCGCCTCGCCGAGGCGTCGCGCCGCGCCGTCCTTATCGATCGCCAGGGGCGCCAGCGGTGGCACGTCGAGCTGGCGGGAGCCTTGGCGCCAGGTATTGAAAGCCAGAGCCGCCACCAGCACCAAGGCCAGGGCCAGCAGGACCAGCAGCAGCCGCTTGACCATCGTGCGGCTCAGCCGAAGGTCTTGCCTTCAGCCGCCAGCCGCGCCAGCAAGGGCGCCGGCTTCCAGAAAGCGGCATCATCCAGCGGGTTGGCAGCAAAACGGTGCATCGCCTGAACCACATTGAACAGGCCCACCTGGTCGGCATAACACATGGGCCCGCCGCGGTGCATCGGAAAGCCATAACCGGTGATGTAGACCATGTCGATGTCGCTGGACTTGGAGGCAATGCCTTCTTCCAGGATGTAGGCGGCCTCGTTGACCAGCGAGAACACCAGGCGCTGCACGATCTCCTCGTCGGAGACCTTGCGCGGTGTGATGCCCAGTGATGTGCGGTGGTCGTCGATCATCTGCACCACCAGCGGCGAGGGGATGGCGTCGCGCTTGCCGGGCACGTAGTCGTACCAGCCGGCATGGGTCTTCTGCCCGAAGCGGCCGCGTTCACACAGCAGATCGGCCGTCTTGCTGTACTTCATGGTCGCGCGCTCTACAGAGCGGCGTTTGCGGATCGCCCAGCCGATGTCGTTGCCGGCCAGGTCGCCCATGCGAAACGGGCCCATGGCAAAACCGAATTTCTCGACCGCCTGGTCGACCTGCTGCGGGGTGCAGCCCTCGTCGAGCAGGAAACCGGCCTGCCGGCTGTATTGCTCGATCATGCGGTTGCCGATGAATCCATCGCACACGCCCGACACCACGGTGGTCTTGCGGATCTTCTTGCCCAGGGCCATGACCGTGGCCAGCACGTCCCGGCCGGTCTTCTCGCCACGCACCACCTCCAGCAGGCGCATCACGTTCGCCGGGCTGAAAAAATGGGTGCCGATGACGTCCTGCGGCCGGGCGGTGAAACCGGCGATGCGGTTCATGTCCAGGGTCGAGGTGTTGCTGGCCAGGATTGCACCCGGCTTCATCACCGCGTCGAGCTGGCGAAACACTGCTTCCTTGACGGCCATCTCTTCGAACACCGCTTCGATCACCATGTCGGCGTCCCCGAGGTCGGAATAGGCGAGCGTGGTGCTCAGCAGGGCCATGCGCTGGTCGTATTTCTCCTGGCTGAGCTTGCCGCGCTGGACCTGCGACTCGTAGTTCTTGCGAATGGTACCGATGCCGCGGTCGAGCGCCTCCTGCTTCATTTCGAGGATCTTCACCGGGATGCCGGCATTCAGGAAGTTCATGCTGATACCGCCGCCCATGGTGCCGGCGCCGATGACAGCCAGCGACCGGATCGTGCGTTGCGGCGTGTCTGCCGGCACATCGGGAATCTTGGCGGTGGCACGTTCGGCCATGAACAGATGGCGCAGTGCCTTGCTCTCGGGGGTCCACATCAGGTTGATGAAGATATCGCGCTCGATGACCATGCCCGCATCAAACTTCTGCTTGCTGGCCGCCTCGACCGCATCGATACATTTGAGCGGGGCCGGGAAGTTTTTGGACATGGCACCCACCATGTTGCGCGTGAACTGGAAGTACGCGTCGCCCTGTGGGTGTTTGCAGGGCAGGTTGCGCACCCGTGGCAGCGGCCGTGCATCGGCCACGGACCGCGCGAAGGCCAGGGCCTCCTCGCCCAACGACTCGGCTGATGCGGCCATGTGGTCAAACAGCTTCTGGCCCGGCAGACTGGCCAGCAGCTCGCTTTTCTGGGGTTCTCCGCTGACGATCATGTTGAGCGCCGCCTCGACACCCAACACACGCGGCAGCCGCTGCGTGCCGCCGGCACCCGGGATCAGCCCCAGCTTGACCTCGGGCAAGGCCACGTTGCAGCCGGGTGCCGCGATGCGGTAGTGGCAGCCCAGCGCCAGTTCCAGGCCGCCGCCCATGACGACCGAATGCACGGCCGCCACCACCGGCTTGCTGGCGTTTTCGATCGCCAGGATCACGCTCAGCAGGTTGGGCTCCTGCAGGCTTTTGGATGAACCGAATTCCTTGATGTCGGCACCGCCCGAAAAGGCCTTGCCGGCGCCGGTAATGATGACGGCCTTGACCGCCGGATTGGCGGTCGCGCTGGCCAGCCCATCGGCGATCCCGATGCGGGTCGTCAGGCCCAGGCCGTTGACCGGCGGATTGTCCAGGGTGATGACAGCCACGTCGCCGTGGACTTGGTATTGCGCGCTCATGGGTGGTCCTTCTGAAAACGGATCGGTGCGGAGGGGAAAATAGAACGATCGTTCTTTTTTGTCGATTGTAGGTGTTCAGCCTGCCGCAGACGTGGCAATTTGTCCCTCGTGGGACATGCACCGCGCCCGCGCACGATCCTCGCGCCCCGCTGGGTACCGCTCAGACCTGCAGCCATTCCTGCTGGATCTGCGGCTGCTCCAGCAACTGCTGCACCGCACCGCTGAAGACGATCCGGCCCTGCCCCATCACCAGGCAGCGGTCGCACAGCGTCAGTGCGAGATCGAGCTTCTGTTCGATCAGCAGCACCGCAACGCCACGCGCGCGCAAAGTGTTCAGGCAGTCGGCGACCTGCGCAACCACCTGCGGCGCCAGGCCCTCGGTCGGCTCGTCGACCAGCAGCACCTGCGGATGGCCCAGCAGCGTGCGGCCGAGCGTCAACATCTGCTGTTCACCGCCCGACAAGAGGCCCGCGGGCACCTGCTGTCGCTCGCGCAGGGCCGGGAACAGGTCCAGGATATCCTGCAAGGCCCATCGCACGCCCGCCGGCCGCACGGGCGCACCGGGCTGCAGCCCCAGCAGCAGGTTCTGGTGCACCGTGAGGTCGGCGAACACGTCGCGGCCCTCCGGCACGTAGCCGAGCCCGAGGCGAGCCAACGCATGGGTGGGTAATCCGGCCAGGTTCTGCCCGTTCCAGTGCACCTCGCCACGCCAGTCGACCAGCCCCATCAAGGCCTTGGCCAGCGTCGAGCGACCGGAGCCGTTGCGCCCCAGCAGGGCCAGGATCTCGCCCTGCCCCAGGTCGAAGTCCACGCCCTGCAGTACATGGCTCAGGCCGTACCAGGCGTTGAGCCTGCGCACGCGCATCATGGCGAGCGCTGCTGGCTGTACGCGGCGCCCAGGTAGGCCTGGCGCACCTGTGGATCGGCGCGTACGCCAGCCGGTGTGTCGACGGCCAGCAACTCGCCGCGTACCAGCACGGCGACGCGGTCGGCCAATTCGAACACCACGCCCATGTCGTGCTCGACCAGGAGCAGCGTGCGGCCCGCCGTCACCTGCCGGATCAGGGCGATGAACTGGGTGGTTTCGGCGCGGCTCATGCCGGCGGTGGGCTCGTCGAGCAGGATTACCTGCGCCCCGCCCGCAATCGTGATGCCGATTTCGAGCGCGCGCTGCCGGGCGTAACTCAGCTGCATGGCCGGCACCCGGGCCCAGGGCTCCAGCCCCATCTGGTGTAGCAGTACCTCGGTGCGGGAATTCGCGTCGTCCATCCGCGACAGCAACTTCCAGAAGTTGTAGCGGTAACCCAGGCTCCACAACACACCACAGCGCAGGTTGTCGAACACACTCATACGCGGGAACAGGCTGGTGATCTGAAAACTGCGCGACAAACCGCGCCGGTAAATCTCGAATGGCGGCAGGCCATCGATGCGATGACCGTGCAGCAGTACCGCTCCGCCAGTGGGCGTGATCGAGCCACTGGCCAGGTTGAACAGGGTCGACTTGCCTGCACCATTGGGCCCGATCAGCGCCATGCGCTCGCCTGCGGCCAGCGACAGGTCGACACCGCGCAGGATGTCGGTGCGCCCGAAGCGCATGCGCAGGGCGCGCATTTCCAGCGCGGGCACGGAGCCAGGCATGGGGGCCATTCAGCGGCGCTCCCCGTCCGTGCCGGCCTGCGCAAGGGTCTGCCGGACCTGGGCCCAGCGGCGCAGGGCCGCTGGCCGAGCGGAGGCGATGAGCGCCAGCCCGACCAGCAAGGCGGCCCCCGCACCGGCCCAGCTCGCCGGTTGGGTGACGTCCAGTTGCAGCCCGAGAAACACCAGCTGCGGCCCGAGAGCCACTTCCAGCTGGCGGTGGTAGACCATCTCCACGACCGCAGCAGCGCCTGCGCCCGCCAGCAGACCACCGAGCAGCATGCCCGGCAACACCGGCAGCAGCAGCGGCCAGGGGCCCTGCAAAACACGGCGCAACTGCACCAGCAAGCCGGCCAATCCACCGGGGACCAGCAGCACGGTGAACAAAAAGGCCAGACCCAGGTACAGCAGCCAGGCGCGGGTCAGTTCGCTCAGCAGCGCTTGGGACAGCACCATCAGCGCAGCGCCGACCACCGGCCCGAAAAAGAAGGTGGTGCCGCCCAGGACCGTGAACACCAGGTAGGTGCCCGATCGGGCTGCACCCAGTGCTTCGGGGCCCACGAACTCGAAGGCCAGTGCCGCCAGGCCGCCCGCCACGCCGGCGAAGAAACCAGAGATCGCAAACGCGATATGGCGCACCCGTTGCGGGTCGTAACCGATGAAGGCGGCGCGCTGCGGGTTGTCGCGTACCGCATTGAGCATGCGGCCCAGCGGCGTGGCGGTGAAAGCGTACAGCGCCCCCACGCTGACCAGCGTGTAGGCGGCAACCAGATAGGCCATCTGCCGTCCGGATGCGAAATCGATGCCCAGTACAGGCGCACCGGTCACCCGGTTGGCAGACACGCCGGCCTCGCCGCCGAACACCGCCGGGAACATGAGAGCCACCGCAGCGACCAGCTCTGCCAGGCCCAGGGTGATCATGGCAAAGACCGTGCCGGACTTGCGGGTGGCCAGATACCCCAGCACGCCCGCCGAAGCCAGACCGGCCAGACCGCCGACCAAGGGGATGCAGCTCACCGGCAGCAGCAGCACGCCGCGGTTCATGGCGCCCAGGGTGTGGATCGCCAGATAGGCCCCGAGCCCGGTGTAGACCGCGTGGCCGAAACTGAGCATGCCGCCCTGCCCCAGCAGCAGGTTGTACGACAGGCAGGCAATCACGGCAATGCCGAACTGCGACAACAGCGTCGCCGACAGGCTGCTGTCGAACACCAGGGGTGCCAGCAGCACTGCCAGCGTAGCCCAAACCCAGGGCCAGGTCGGGGGACGGCAACCGGTCAGGTCAGTACGGTGCGGCATGGTGCTTGGCCGACCTTCAGGGCGCCGGCCGGCCGAACAGCCCCTGGGGTCGAACGACCAGCATCACGACCAGCAGCAGATAAGGCAGCACGGGCGCGAGTTGGGACAGCGTCAGCCGACCCAACACATTCCCGGTAGACGGCAGCAAATCGCGCAGCGGCATGTCGAAACCGATCGCAAACGTCTGCAGCAGGCCGATCAGCAGCGATGCCAGGAAGGCGCCTCCCAGCGATCCGACGCCGCCGACCACCACCACCACAAAGATGATCGTACCGACACCGGCCGCCATGGATGGTTCGGTGACAAAGGTGCTGCCACCGACCACCCCGGCCAGCGCGGCCAGGCCGGTGCCGACTCCAAACACCAGCATGTGGATTCGCGGCAGATCGTGGCCCAGGGCCCGGACCATGTGCGGCTGGCTCTGCGCCGCGCGAATCACCAGGCCGATGCGTGTGCGTGCCAGCATCAGCCACAGGGCCATCAGCGCGAGCAGCGCGACCAAGCCCATGAACAGGCGGTTCATCGGAAACGGCGAACAGCTGGCCGGACCGGCGCACAGGCTGGCCGGTGGGTTGCCCGCGACCCACTGCAGGCCCGTGCCGGCACCGTGTACCAGGGTGAATGCAGCGCCCTGCAAGCCGGGCGGCATGCTGAAATCGAGCGGTGCACGGCCCCAGACCAGTTGCACCAGCTCCAGCAGCAGGATCGACAGCCCGAAGGTGGCCAGCAGCTCCGGTACGTGCCCCATCGGATGGACCCGCCGCAAGGCCCAGCGTTCGAACAGTGCGCCCAGCAGGCCGACCAGCACCGGTGAGAGCACCAACGCCGGCCAAAAACCGAGCGGGCCGGCGATTGCAAACCCGAAGTAGGCGCCCAACATATAGAAGCCGGCGTGCGCGAAATTTAGCACACCCATCATGCTGAAGATCAGCGTGAGCCCGGCGCTCAGTAGAAACAGCAGCAGGCCATAGCTCAGACCGTTGAGCAGGGATACCAGCGCCAGTGCCATGGATGCCTCAGCTTGCCGGGCCAGCCGCCGCCGGGGCGCGCAGATTCAAGCGCCTGGCAGGACGTAGTCCCGCAGCATGTCCCGCAGCTTGGTCTTCTGCATCTTGCCGGTGCCACCCAGCGGAATGGCATCGACAAACAACACGTCGTCGGGGATCTGCCACTTGGCGATCTTGCCCTCGTAAAACGCCAGCAGCGCTTCGCGGCTGACCTCGGCACCTGGTTTTTTGACCACCGCGATGATCGGGCGCTCGTCCCACTTGGGGTGCTTGATGCCGATGCAGGCCGCCATGGCGACCGCCGGGTGGGCCACAGCGATGTTCTCGACGTCGATCGAGCTGATCCACTCGCCGCCCGACTTGATCACGTCCTTGCGGCGGTCGGTGATCTGCATGTAGCCATCGGCGTCGATGGTGGCCACATCGCCGGTGGGGAACCAGCCATCGACCAGCGGTGACGGCCCGTCGGCATTGAAGTACTCGCGGATGATCCAGGGGCCCTTGACCAGCAGGTCACCATAGGTCTTGCCATCCCAGGGGAGCTCGTGGCCATCGGCGTCGACGATTTTCATGTCCACCCCGTACAAGCCGCGCCCCTGCTTCAGGCGGACCTTCATTTTTTCGGCGGCCGGCAAGTCCAGGTGCTTGTTCTTGAGCGTGCACACGGTACCTAGCGGCGACATCTCGGTCATGCCCCAGGCGTGCAGCACCTCGACACCGTAATCATCGTTGAAGGCGGTGATCATGGCCGGTGGACAGGCCGAACCGCCGATCACCGTGCGCTTGAGCGTGGAAAACCGCAGCTTGCCGGCCTGCATGTGCGCCAGCATCATCTGCCACACCGTCGGCACGCCGGCGGCAAAGGTGACGTTCTCGGCCTCGATCAGTTCGAAGATCGACTTGCCGTCCATGGCGGGGCCGGGAAACACCATCTTGGCGCCCGTCATGGCGGCCGCGTAGGGGAGGCCCCAGGCATTGACGTGGAACATCGGCACCACCGGCAAGACACTGTCGCGGGCGCTCATGTTCAGCGCATCGGGCAGGCTGCCGGCAAACGCATGCAGGATGGTTGACCGGTGGCTGTACAGCGCGGCCTTGGGGTTGCCGGTGGTACCGCTGGTGTAGCACATGCTGGACGCCGAGTTCTCGTCAAATTCAGGCCAGTTGTACTGGCTTGGGTGTGCTCCGATCCAGGCCTCGTAACTCATCAGCCCGGCGATGCCGGAGTCGGCGGGCAGCTTGTCGGCATCACACAGAGCGACGTAATGCCGGATCGAGGTGGCCTTGCCCTGGATGGCCCTGATGATCGGCAGGAAAGTCATGTCAAAAAACAACACCTGGTCCTGTGCGTGGTTGGCGATCCACGCAATCTGGTCCGGGTGCAGGCGCGGGTTGAGGGTGTGCAGCACCCGACCTGTACCGCTGACCCCGAAATACAGTTCCAGGTGGCGGTAGCCGTTCCAGGCCAGCGTTGCCACCCGGTCGCCGAAGGCTACTTGAAGGACATCCAGGGCGTGTGCGACCTGGCGGGCGCGCTGCGCAACCATGCAGTAGGTGGTGCGGTGGATGTCGCCTTCCACCCGCCGAGACACGATCTCCACCTCCCCATGGTGCCGGTTGGCATGTTCGATCAGGGATGAAATCATCAGCGGCTGGTTTTGCATCAGTCCAAGCATGGGGGTCTCCAGATCGGGTCTTCGGGGTCGGCTGTCGCAAATGCCACGGCAACCCCGTAGTATTGCCCATGGCGGCGGCCGATGTCCGGCGAAAATGCCCCCCGATGTGGGATGCAGGGACATCTGCAGGACAATCTCTCCATTGCAATCGCACATTCTGAACCTTGGCCCAAATGCGGCGAAAATCCACCCATGACTTACAAAATCGAAAAAACCGACGCCGAATGGAAAGCCCTGTTGCAGCAGCGGGGTGCCGAGCCACTGGCCTTTGATGTCACGCGCCACGAGGCCACCGAGCGCGCCTTTTCCGGCAAATTTGCCGAGCACGAGGCTCCGGGCACCTACACCTGCATCTGCTGCGGCAAGCCGCTTTTCAGCGCCGACACCAAATTCGACTCCGGTACCGGCTGGCCGAGCTACTTCCGGCCACTCTCTGAAGACGCTGTGGGCACCAAGGTCGACGGGTTGTTCTGGATGAAGCGCACCGAGGTGCACTGCGCGGATTGCGGCGCCCATCTGGGCCATGTGTTTCCCGATGGTCCGGCACCGACCGGCCTGCGTTACTGCATGAACTCGGCATCCCTCGATTTCAAACCCGCATGAGGATCCTGCTCGACTTTCTGCCCATCGCGCTGTTTTTCGGTGCGTTCAAGCTCTATGACATCTACACCGCAACGGCGGTGTTGATGGCGGCCACGGTGGCCCAGACCGCGCTGATTTATGCCATCGACCGCAAAGTGGCCACCATGCAGAAGGTCACGCTCGGCATGATCCTCGCGTTTGGAGCGCTGACCCTGTATCTGCACGACGAACGCTTCATCAAGTGGAAGCCCACCGTACTCTATGCAGCCATCGCGATCGGCTTGGCGGTCGCCGTCTGGACTTTCAAGAAGAGTTTCCTGAAGCTGATGCTGGGTTCTCAACTCGAACTGCCAGACCGGGTCTGGATGCGTCTGAACGTGGCCTGGATCCTCTACTGCGTTTTCATGGCCGCCATCAATGCCTATGTCGCGGTGTATTTCAGCACCGAGGCCTGGGTGGAATTCAAGCTTTGGGGTTATGTTTTCCCGGTGGCATTCCTGGTCGTCCAGGGTTTCTACATTGCGCCCCATCTCAAGGGTGACGACGAAAAGGCCAAGCCATGAGCATGGCCCCCACCGCCAGCGCCCTCGAGATTCGCCTGCAACAGCGCCTGGTGCCCACGCAATTGCAGGTGATCGACGAAAGCGCCGACCATGCCGGCCATGTCGGGGCCAACGGAACCGGTTTCGGAACCCATTTCCGGGTCCGTATTGCATCGCCCCGTTTCGAGGGCTGCACCAGGGTCCAGCGACACCGCCTTGTGTATGATGCGCTGCAAGATTTTATCGACGGGGGTCTGCATGCGCTGGCAATCGAGCTAATTTGAGGTGCCGGGTCGTTGCCAGCACCCCTGCCCTGCCCCAATCCTTCCCACCCTCACCACGAGTTAAACCATGAAGAAAACCCTGACCGCCACCCTGGTGGCCGCCGCTTTCGCCAGCTTGGCCATCCTGCCGGCCCAGGCCCAGAATATAGCGATCGTGAACGGCAAGGCCGTACCCACCGCACGTGTCGAAGCGCTGGCCCAGCAAGTGGCCAAGTCAGGCCGCCCGGTCACACCGGAGATGCAAGGCCAGTTGCGTGAGGAAGTCATCATGCGCGAGGTTTTCATGCAAGAGGCCCAGAAGCGCGGCCTGGACGCTACGGATGATTTCCGCGTGCAGATGGAGTTGGCGCGCCAGACGCTGCTGATCCGCGAGCTGTTCGCCGAATTCCAGAAGCAGAACCCGATCACCGACGCCGATGCGAAGGCCGAATACGACAAATTCGCGTCAGCCAACAGCGGCAAGGAATACAAGGCCAGCCACATCCTGGTCGACAAAGAGGCCGATGCCAAGGCGATCATCGCCAGCCTCAAGAAAGGCGGCAAGTTCGACGCCATCGCCAAGAAATCGAGCAAGGATCCGGGGTCCGGCGCCAATGGCGGCCAACTGGACTGGGCACCTGCCGGCAGCTACGTCAAAGAGTTCTCCGACGCCATGGCAGGCCTGGAAAAGGGCAAGATGACCGATGCGCCGGTCAAGTCGCAGTTTGGCTTCCACATCATCCGGCTCGAAGATGTGCGCGAGGCACAACTGCCGAAATTCGACGAAGTGAAGCCGCAGATCACGCAGCAGCTGTCGCAGCAGAAACTGGCCCAGTTCCAGCAGGACCTGCGTACCAAGGCCAAGGTCGAGTAAGCGCCCGGTTGCGCCTCAGCCGCGCAGCCAGCCCAGCAGCACCAGCGCGCCGATCATTGCGGGCTGGTGCAGCAGGTAGTAGGTCAGGCTCCACCGGCCCCACACAGCGAGGCCGCCCAGGGGCCCCCGCAGCGGTTGCTGCAGCCAGGCTGGCGGCTTGCGTTGCAGCCACTGCCCGGTTGCCGTACCCCACCACATCACGCCCAGCCAGGGCAGGAGCGGCACATAGTCCTCGGTGACGGGCTTGACCGTGATCAGTCCCAGCCAGCTGAGCCCTGCGCCATTGAACGCCCCGGCCCAGGGCGAGTCGGCCAGCACGACAGCACCTGCGGGTGCGGCTGCAAGGGCCAGTGCGCCGGCGGGCCACAACCAGGGCCCCCAGCCCGATGTCAGCCGTACCACGAGCAGCATCAGCGCGATGCCATGCAGGACGCCGAAAAATATAAAGCTGCCGGGGTACATGAGCGCGGATCCGAAAGTGACCAGCAGCGCACCGCCTGCAACCTGCGACCAGCGACGCCAGAACCGGGGCCACGGCTGCCCTTGCTGCAGAGCGACTGCCTGGCCCAGCCCGGCACAGAACAAAAACAGGCTCAGGATGCAGGTGCGCTGGGTGGTCCAAAAAGGATCGCGGTAGAAATCCTGCTGCCAGTAGCCAAAATGGTTCAGGTCGAAGCCCAGATGGAAGGCTGTCATCCAGAGCAAGGCGGCGCCACGCAGCGCATCGATCGCGTCGAATCGGGGGGTGGCAGACATGGCGGCGAGTGTAGGGGCGGCCTGCGCCTGCCGGCGGGTGCCCCGGTCAGCGTTGCAGGCTCTGGCGTGGCACCACGTCGGGGTTGACCACATGGGTGGGCCAATGGCCGCCGAGCACTTGTGCTGCATGCTGCGCCCCGCGCACCTTGGACTCCAGTGTCGACTCGACCGAACTGCCGGCGCAATGCGGTGTGGCGATCACGTTGTCAAGCGCCAGCAGCGGATGGTTGGCCGGTGTGCCGGGCGCCGCAAACACATCGATGCTGGAGAACACATCAAGTGCCGCGCCGGCGATGGCGCCGCGCTGCAATGTGTCCACCAGCGCCGCTTCGTCGACGATGGCGCCGCGCGAGGTGTTCAGCAGTACCGCGTCGGGTCCCATGCGGGCGAGCCTTGCGGCATCGAGCAAACCGCGGGTGTCGTCTGTCAGCGGCAGGTGGATCGACACGAACTGGCTTTGTGACAGCAGGTCGTCCAGCGTGGTGAAGCGCACGCCGAGTGCTTCGGCCTGGGCCGGGTAATTGACGGGATGCCGCGTCCAGGCCAGCAGGCGCAAACCGAATGCCGCTGCCCGACGGGCCACCGCCTGGGCGCTGGCACCGAATCCGACCAGGCCCAGCGTGCGCCCGGCCAGCCGGTGCACGCCGGGGTGCTGGCGCGCGGTCCAGTGGCCGCTGCGCATGGCCGCCTGCATGGTCGGCAGCCGGCGGGCCATCGATAGCAGCAATGCCAGCGTGTGGTCGGCCTGCTCGCCCAGGCAGAAATCCGGCACATTGCTCACGACGATGCCCTGGCGGGTTGCTGCCGCAATGTCGATGCGGTCGGTGCCGGCACCCAGACGCGCGATGGTACAGCAGCGCGGCAAGGCGGCAATCACTTCCGCCGGCAGGTAGGAAGAAATCACCATCAGCGCATCGCAGTCGCGCGCCGCCGAGAGGATGTCGGACGGCTGCTGCCCCTCGATGGCGATCAGCTCCGCGCCGGCTTGGGCCAGTATCTGCACCTCCTGCGGCTCCACCGGATAGGTGTCGGCATTCAGCCGGACGGCGCGTTTACGAAGGGTGCTGCTCGCCCCCAAGCGTGCAGAATTGGTCATGCTGCCCCCCCGGTACCAGGAGCGGCAGCCTGCGTGAATTCAGCCACCCAGCGCCGATCCCACAGGGATGGGAAGGCGTGTTTGACGAACGGGTGACGGGCGCAGGCTGCATCGTCGAGTTCGATGCCCAGGCCGGGTTTGTCGGGCAAGCGGTAGCGGCCCTCGTGCATCGGGTTCCAGCCGCCGACGAGTGTGTCGCGCCACGGGGCGTCGAAGTCGCCGAAATTCTCCTGTACCAGCACCTGGGGCGTGGCCCAGCCGAAGTGCACCGCGGCGCACAGCGCCACCGGGCCGATCGAACAGTGGGGTGCCAGGCGCATGTCCTGCGGCTGGCACAACGCGGCCACCTTCTTGCCCAGCCACAGGCCGCCGCAATGGGCCAGGTCGGGCTGCACGATGTCGCAGGCCCGCAGCTGCGCCAGGCGCGCGAAGTCCTCCAGCATGTACAGCCGCTCGCCGGCCGCCATCGGGAACGGCAGTGCGCGCCGCACCTCGGCCAGCAGGTCCAGGCTGTAGGGCGTGACCGGCTCCTCGTACCAGGCTGGTCGGTAAGGCGCCAGGCGCCGGCCCATCTCGATCGCGCTGCCGACCGACAGGCGGCCGTGCACCTCGATCATCAGTTCCACCGAATCGCCCACCGCCTGGCGGACTGCCGCCACGATTTGCCGGGTCGCTTCCATCTGCGCGGGTGTCATGTCTTTCCAGGCCTGTTCGAATGGATCGAACTTGAGTCCCTGGTAGCCCCTGGCCAACGCCGCCTTCGCCTTGTCGGCGTAGTCCTGCGGAGTCCGCGCGCCGCCGTACCAGCCGTTGGCGTAGGCCGGCAGCTCCTCACGGGCGCGCCCGCCCAACAGGCGGTAGACGGGCTGGCCGCAGGCCTTGCCGATGATGTCCCAGCAGGCGATCTCCAGGGCGCTGATGACCGTCATGACGGTCGCCCCGCCCTGGTATTGGTCGCGGATCAGGTCGCCGAACACCTGCTCGATGTCGAACGGGCAGATGCCCAGGATGCGTTCCTCAGCCCATTCGTGCAGCAGCGTCTGGACCGCCATTTCCTGCCATTCGAGGGTGGCTTCGCCCAGGCCCGTGAGGCCGGAATCGGTGGTCAGGCGCACGAACAGGTAGTTGCGCAGGCCGCAATTGGTCAGGAAGGATTCGAGGCGGGTGATCTTCATTGTGACTCCAACGGTCAGGTTTCGGGCATGGCGCCCGCGGCTTGCCTTTTGCGCGCGCTCCACCAGGCACTGGCGACGCCACAGGCCACAATCAGACCAATGCCGGCGATCGCCGTCATGTCGGGTACGTGGCTGAACACAAGCCAGCCGCCAAAGACGGCAAATCCGATATGCGCGTACATGTAAGGCATGAGGATCGACGCTGGCGCCTTCTGATGCGCCTGCGCGAGCACGAAATGCCCCCCGGCCCCCATGACACCCATCAGCACCATCAGCGTCCATAACAGGGCGGAGTCGACCGTCACCCAGACAAAGGGCAAGGCCAGCGCGCCTGCCGTGGCGCCCAGCCAGGTACTGCACAGGTGGGTGGTGGCCGGATGTTCGCGGCGGCCAAGATGGTTCGACAGCAACTGGAACAAGGAGCTGCAGACCATGCACCCCAGGCCGTACAACGCACCCCAGCCGAGGCTCGCCTGCGCGCCGGGCTTCACGATCAGCAGCACACCGGCAAATCCGCCAGCCACGAACAGCCAGTGCAACATCGACACACGCTCCTTGAGTAATGGCACCGCCAGCACGGTCACCACCATCGGCGTGATCATCACGATCGCGGTGAACTCCCCGACCGGCATTCTCTGCAGCCCGAGCATTGCCAGGAGGGTGCTGGAGGCCAGCAGGCCACCACGCGCCGCCTGGAGCCAGGGATGGCGCACCCTGAACAAAGCGCGCCCGTGCATCGGCATCAGGACCACCGTCGACAGACCGGCCTGCAACAGGTAACGGATCGCGGCGGCCATGACGATCGGAACACTGGCGGCAACCACCTTGGCGCTGGTGTCGACGACCGCGAAGCAGGCCCCGGCCAGCACCATGCAAGCGATACCGACCAGTGCGGTCGCGGCATTGCGGCTCACCGGTTCCCCATGGTCGGCGCTTAGTTCAGCTTCGAATAAGCCGTCGGTACGAGGATGGAGTTTTCAACCCGTGCAACGATCGGCCCGTCCTTTTCGGTGTCGGCACGGGCGGCAATCCACACCGGATCGGCTGCAAAGGCATTCCACTTGTCCTCCCGCTCGGCCAGGCTCTTCCACTCCAGCAGATAGGTGAGTTTGCTATTGCAGTTGTCGCCAATCGTGTCGGTGAAAAATCCGACTTGGCGGATGCGATGCTTTTTCCACAGCTTGAGCGTGACCGTCGAAAAACGCGCATGCAGGGCGGCCAGGCGGCCCGGCACGCAGTGGTAGATACGCAACTCATAAATCATGCCGGCAATCCTTTCCGTCTGAGGCTTGAAACGGGTGCTCATGGGGACCCGGAGGCAATACCGCCTCGTCAGCCACCACGCATCAGATTCGGCAAACCCGTCGACAAAATCGGGAAATACACCAGCAAGACGATGACGGCGATTTCGGCATAGAAGAACAAGGCCAGATCGGACCACAGGGCCCGCATGCTGATGTTGCCGATCTTGCAGGCGACAAACAACACAATGCCCACGGGCGGCGAGATCAGGCCGAGCGTCACGCTGACGATCATTACCATTGAAAAATGCATGTCGTCGATGCCCATGCTGCGGGTGATCGGCAACAACACCGGCGCCAACAAGAGCAGGGCCGGGCCGGAATCCAGCGCCAGCCCGATGACCAGGAAGGCAAGCACGCACACCAGCAAGAAGGTTTTTGGATACTCCTTGAACACTGACAGCACGGCCCCGGTTCCCTCGGCGATGCCGGCCAGGATCAGCACGTAGTTGACGACTTCCACCGCGGCGATCAGCAGGAACAGGCCAGCGGTCAAGCGTGCCGAACTGCGGGCCGCGTGCATGAAGCCGGCAAAGTCCAGGTGCCGGAACACAAAGGTGCCGAGGAACGCCGCGTACACCACGGCAACACCGCCCGCCTCGGTCGGCGTGAAGGCACCAGAGAGGGTGCCCAGCACGATGAACGCAGGCAGACTCAGCACCAGAAAGCCATCGCGTATCAGCTTCGGAACCTCCGCCCGCGTGACGGTGATGGTGGCCACAGGAAGGTCACCCTTGCGTCCGCGCCAGTAAACGATCGCTGCGCACGACATACCCAGCAACAGGCCCGGCACGATACCAGCCAGAAATAGGCGCAGCACCGAGACATCGGCAACCGCCGCATACAGGACCATGATCACCGACGGCGGGATGATCGGCCCGATGACCGCCGAGGCCACGCAAACCGCCGCTGCGAACGACTTGGTATAGCCCTCTTTGTGCATGCCGTTGATGAAGATGTTGCCCAGGGCGGCAATGTCGGCCACCGCCGTACCCGAGATACCGGAGAACATCACCGAGGCCACGATGTTGGCGTAGGCCGTGCCGCCACGGACACGCCCCACCAGGACGCGCGCCAGTTTGATCAGCCTTTCGCTGATGCCTCCGCGGTTCATCAACTCACCGGCAAACACGTAAAACGGTGCAGCCATCAGCACAAAGGAGTCCAGGCCGGAGAACATCCGCCCGATCACGCTGAGCTGCTGTTCACCGGTGTACCAGAGGGCGAAGGAGCCCGCCAGTGCGAACGAATAACTGATGGGCAGACCGGCCACCAACAGGACCACCAGGGCCAGCGCGACCGCCATCATGGCGCCATCTCCGCTGTGGGTTCCTGGTGCAGGGCCAGCAACAGCTTGTGCACCGACACGATGGCCAGCATCACGCCTCCGACGACGGTGGCCCCATAGACGTACAGCATCGGCAATCCGGTGGCGGGCGCCGTCTGCATGCCGTTGAGCAGGCAAAACCGCGTGCCCTGCCAGATGACGATCACGCAAAACACCAGAATGACCAGTTGCAGAAAAGCCTGGTGCCAGGCCTGGAAGCGTCGACTCTTCACCTCCAGGAACAGGTTCATGTCCATGTGGTCACCGTACAGGCTGCCTGCAGCGGCACCGACGAACGTGAGCCAGACCGTGGTGTAACGCACCATTTCCTCGGTCCAGAACAGCGGGTCGTTCAAAGCATACCGGGTAAAAACCTGCGTCACGTTGAGTACGACACTGACCAGCAATAACCAGCCGACCACATGGTCGGCGACCTGGCCGGTCAGCCGCCCGAAGCGGTGAAAGAAGTTCATGCAAGCTTCCCACAGAGGGGCGGCGCAGGCGACAAAGCCTGTGCGCGCCCAGTTTCGCGATGCGCCAGATCAGTTGGCGTAGGAGCGGCGGGTGGTCTCACGCACAGCTTCGAGCAGTTTGTCGACGATGGGGCGTCCGGTCTGCGATGCGACGAACTCGATCACCGGCTCCTGCGTCTGCTTGCGGAAGGCTTCTTTTTCGGTCGGTGTAGTGACGTGCACCTTGGTGCCGGCCGAGCGGATCTTCTGGATCGCCTGCAGGCTGTCCATGGCCTTGCGGGAATTTGCCGTCTCGGCATGCAGCGCGGCGCCGTCCATCAGAATTTTCTGCAGGTCCGGGGTGAGGCCCTGGAACACCTTGTCGTTGATGATGATGTAGTGCATGCCGTAAATGTGTTCATTGACCGACATGAACTTCTGCACCTCGAAGAGCTTGCCATCCCAGATCGTCGACGCGGCGTTCTCCTGGCCGTCGACCACGCCCTGCTTGAGCGACGTGATCAACTCGGGAAAAGCGATCGGGGTGGCGGCAGCACCCATCGATTTCATGAAATTCACGTACACCTGCGACTGCATCGTGCGCATCTTCATGCCCTTCATGTCATCCGGCGTCTTGATTTCGCGCTGGTTGTTGGTCAGGTTGCGAAAACCGTTCTCGGAAATCGCCAGTGTGCGAATACCGGTCGCCTTGCGCATGTCCTCGTTGAGTTCGCGCACAAAGGGGCTCTTCATGAACTCCCACGCGATGGGAGCAGAAGCGAACAGATAGGGTATCTGGAAGATCTGCATCGGCTTGTGGAAACTGCCGAGCACCGAGTCGTCGGTCAGCGCCATTTCGAGTGTGCCGTTCTTGACCTGTTCGGTGACCTGCAGCGACCCGCCGAAGGTATTGAAGAAAAGCCGGATCTGGATCTTTCCGTCGCTCTTGAACTCGACGTACTCCTTGAGGGCCTTCATGCCAACGATTTCGCCGCCCTGGCCGTCAGGCGCTCCAATCGAGAACTTGAGGATGGTCTGGGCCGCGACGGTGCCCGAGATTGACAGTGCAGCGACGGCCAACAGGCTGGATACGAGGTGCTTGATACGCATGGTGTTGTCTCCTGGTTGAATAACAAGTAAAAAATCCGACTGACTTCTAATTTTTGTGAATTGCTTGCAGCGCCGGTTCGCGCAAGGAAATACTACGCAGACAAGTGGGCTGCGTCAATGAATACCCTTCGCTGCGACGCATCGGCATGCTCACCACAGGTCTTTCTCCTGGGGGTTTTCCAGGTGCTGCTGGAATGCGGCAAGCCAGCGCGCCGCAACAGCGCCATCGATTGCGCGGTGGTCTGCAGACAGGGTGACTGTCATCATGGTCGCGACGGTCAACTGGCCATCCACCACGACGGCCCTGGCTTGTGCGGCACCCACCGCAAGAATGGCTGCCTGGGGTGGATTGATCACGGCGGTGAACTCGCGCACACCCAGAGCGCCCAGATTGGAGACCGAAAATGTGCCACCGGCGCTCGCCCCTGCCGGTAGAGAACCGGCGCGGGCCTGTTTGACCAGTTCGCGCATTTCACGCGCAATCTGTACGGCGTTTTTGCTGTCGGCATCCGCAATCACTGGCGTGACCAAGCCCTGCTCCACCGCCACCGCGACGGCGATATGCACCTGCTGGTAGCACCGCATTGCCGCATCGGTAAACGACACGTTCACCTCGGGCACGTCCCGAAGGGCACGGGCCGCAGCCCAAACCACGAAGTCGTTCACCGTCAGCTTCAGGCCTTGCGCGTCCAACTGCGGTTGCGCGCTCGCCCGCAGCGCCAGCAGCGGGTCCACACAACAGTCGATACGGGCGTAAAAATGCGGTGCCTGCTGTTTGGACTCGGTCAGGCGGCGTGCGATCAGTTTTCGGCCCAGCGAATGGGGCACATCGGAAAAACGCGTTGGGCGTTGCGGTGCCGCCGCTTGCGGCCCGGCACCTGCCTTCAGCGCCCCAATTACATCGGCCTGGACGATGCGGCCGTTCGGTCCGGAACCGGTCAGTGATTGCAGATCCAGACCACGCTCACGCGCCAATGCGCGCGACAGCGGACTGGCAAAGCGGCGGACCGGCTGACCGGCGCTGATGGGCTTGGTCAACACCTCAATGACTCCCGCGGGCAATCACGCCGATTTGCTCGCCCATCTTGACCACCGTGCCCTCTTGCGCCAGATGCTGGGCCATGGTTCCCGAGCAGGGCGACTCGACCTCGACCACCGCCTTGTCGGTCTCGATCTCGACCACCAGTTCGCCCTCGGCCACGACCTCACCCACCTGCTTGACCCAGCGCACCAGTTTGCCTTCGCTCACGGTGAGATCACCAAACGGCATCATCAGCGGCTCGCCGGCCAGGGTGCTGGAGGTCGCTGCCGGCTTGGCCGCCGGTGCGGGCGCCACAACGCTGGTTGGCGCTGACGGGGTGGCTGCATGGGTGGGAGCCTCGGCTGCCGCAGCCACGGCCACCTGCGCAGGCCGCTGCAAACCGCTGCGCGCGCGCCGTGGCGCCTGGGCCACTCCGGCCATCACCTGGAGGCTGGACGCCACAATCGCGTCGGTGTTGATCAGCATGGCACGCTCCAGGGACGGCGCGAACGGATGCGACATCGCATCGGTGTGCAGGCGCGCTACGGGGGCGTCAAGGTAGTCAAAAGCAAGCTCGTTCATGGCCTGGCCGAGTTCGGCGCCAACACCACACATGGACCAGCCCTCGTCTGCCACCAGCAGGCGCCCAGTTTTGCGCACGCTCTGCGCCACCGTGTCCACATCGAGCGGCTGGATCGTGCGCAGGTCTATCACCTCGCAGGACACGCCCTGCTGCTGCAGCTTCTCTGCCGCCTGCAGGGCCAGCAATACGATCTGCCCGGCGCAGGCAATCGTCAGGTCGGAGCCGGCGCGGGCCACCCGAGCCAGGCCAAACGGCACCAGATGATCACCTGCAGGAACCTCCCCTTTGCTGGCAAACAGGGCCTTGGGTTCGAGCATCAGCACCGGATCGCCGGCGCGCAGGGCCGTCTTCATCAGACCCTTGGCATCGGCCGGGTTGGACGGCACGCAGACGATGAGGCCAGGCACATGCGCCCACACCGGGTGGTACATGCCGCTGTGGTGCGGCCCGGCCGAGCGCACTGCGCCCGCCCCTACGCGAACGACCATCGGCGCGTGCATCTGCCCATTGCTCATGTAGCGCAGCTTGGCCGCCTGCAGCACGATCTGCCCGGCCGCCTCGAACAGGAAGTCGGCGAACATCAGGTCGGCAACGCAACGCACGCCGGTCGCCGAGGCGCCCAGGCAGGCCCCGGCAAAACCGAGCTCGGAGATGGGGGTGTCGACCATCCGTGCAGCACCGAACTCCTGGTAAAGGTTCTTGGTATGGGCGAAGGTGCCACCCCGTTCCCCCGTGCCCTCGCCAAAATACATGATCAGCGGGTCGCGCCGCATTTCTTCGGCCAGGCCGTCGCGCACCGCGTCGAGCCAGCCGGTGGTCACGGTGACGGGGTTGTCGTTACTCGCGGCCGCAATCGCCGCCGGCGGATTGAGGGGTTCTGCGTAGATGTGCTGCGCCACGGTCGCCGGGTCGGGCTCTGGCGAGTTGCGCGCAAATTCAATGGCCTCGGCCACCTGTGCCTTGACCCGGTTCTCGATGGCATCGAGTTGTTCCTGCGTGGCCAGGCCCAGCGGCAGCAGCGTTTGCTCGCGCAGCAACCGGATCGGGTCGCGCCGGGCCCAGTCGTCGACCTCTGCCTGGGAGCGGTAGGTGCCGGTCACCGAATCACCTTCGTGGTGGGCGACCACGCGGTAGGTCTTGACCTCGATCAGCGTCGGCCCTTCACCCGCACGTGCGCGCCGCGTGGCTTCCTGCATCACGGTCCATACCGCCAGAAGGTCGTTGCCGTCCACCGCCACGCCAGGGATGCCGTAGGCCGCTGCCCGTGTGGCTATTTCTGGGTTCAGCGTGGCATTGCTCAATGCCGTTGCGGTAGCGTACAGGTTGTTCTCGCACACAAAGATGGCCGGGGCTCTTTGAATGCCCGCGTAGTTCAGCGATTCATGAAAGGCCGCGTGGTTGGTCGCACCATCGCCAAAAAACGCCACACCGATCTCCTGGGTACCCCGCATGCGCGCACCCAGCCCGACCCCAACCGCCGACGGAATGCCGCCACCGACCAGACCATTGGTGCCGAACAGGCCACAGGACGGGTCGTACAAATGCATGGTGCCGCCGCGCCCGCCACAGCAGCCATCGCGCTTTCCGTACAGCTCGGCCATCAAGGTGTTCGGGTCCATGCCCTTGGCCAGTGCATGGCCGTGCCCGCGGTGCGTGCTGGTGATCCAGTCGGTCTTGTTCAGATGTGCGCAGATGCCCACACCCGAGGCCTCCTGGCCGATGTACAGGTGCAGGAAGCCGGGCGTCTCCCCTTTGCGGCAGGCCACCTGCGCCGCGAGTTCGAAGCGTCGCAGCAGCAGCATCTGCTCATACAGGCGCAACAACTCGGTTGCCAAAAGCCCCGCGGGCAGCGCGCTTGCCTCCGCGCTGATAGATCGATCGTTCATGGTGGTTCCCTTGTTCAGAAGTCGCGGCTGATGCCAGCGGTCCAGCCACCGTCCACCGTGAGGACGTGTCCTGTGATGTAAGAGCTTTCGGGTGCTGCGAGGAATAGCACCGCATGGGCCATCTCCTGGGTTGTTCCGGGCCGCCCCATCGGGATGTGCGCCAACAGCCGTTGGTGCAGGCTTTGCGCTTCGCTGCCGGCGTTGTTGATCCAGGCCTCCCATCCGGGTGTCTGCGTGGAGCCCGGTGCCACTGCATTGACCAGTATGCCGTCGGCCGCCAATTCCAGTGCCATGGACTTGGTCAGCATGACCACGCCACCCTTGGCTGCAACATAGGAGCTCTGCAGGCGCGCCGCCAGCAGGCCCAATGTGGACGCGATATTGATGATGCGGCCCGACTTTTGCTGCTTCATGACGCGCGACACCACACGGCTCATGAGGAATACACCGGTGAGGTCGATCTTGATCAGGTCGTTCCAGGCATCGACGTCGAACGCGTCGATCGTCTTGCGGCCGCTGGCGGGCACCCCGATGCCGGCATTGTTGACCAGGATGTCGATGCGTCCGAACTCATGGACGACCCGCCCGACCCCGGCAGCGATGTCATCGGCATCGCCCACATCGAGGCCGAAACCGGCGGCGGCGCCGGCCGCCTGCGCCGCCGCTTGCGCGGCAGCTGCGTCCAGGTCGGTGTAGACCACGGTGGCCTCGTTGCGCATCAGCGTATCGGCAACAGCGCGCCCGATGCCCTGACCGGCACCCGTAACCAGCGCGACCTTGCCTGCAAGCTCCACTTTCATCGTGTTTGTCTCCGTGGGTCAGAAGGGTTCACCATCCGCTTGCGGTACAGCGATGGGGGCCCATTGTTCAGACTATTATAATAATATAAGTAAAACACGCAAGCACTGGAATTTTCGGTGGATGGGCTGCCTGCGTGGCAAGGAGATGCGACGAATTCCCGACTGCGCTTTCTCCGTGCATCATTCCGGTCGTGGGCGATGTGTCCGATCCCGCTATCGTCGCAGGAGCCTTGAAAACCGTGCTGAAAGTGGGCGTGCCCACACCCTCAACCATACGGCAGCCCGCCCCCAGCGCGCGGCCCACAGCATCGTCGTCTCCGACTACGCCCCGGACGAGGTTTACACCCCCCTCGTGGAGAAACGCCCCGTTCGTCCCACCGCCCAAAATTGCGACGCCACGATCCAGACGAGCGACTGCGCCGAGACGCTCTTTTTCATCGCCCGGCTCAGTGGCTCGTCGAGGCCCGCTGCAGCGTGCCCACCAAGTCGCTGTCGATTTCGAAATACTCTGTGCGCACTCCTGCCTCCAGCAGTCTGGCCATGGCATCGGGGGCGAGCGAAGTCGGAAGGATCCTGTCGGTGAGACAGAGAACGAACAACAGGCGCGCCTTGATCCACGTCAGGGTGTCCTGCAGGTCGAAGCAGGAGCTGGCTCGTCCGAGGGAGATCATCGCACTGGCGTCGAACTCCGCCGCCCGGCTGCGTACCCTCCACCCCATGCGTAACGGTCACCGCCCACTGGAACGCCGAAATCCGCCTGAAGACGGGCCGACCACGGCGACGAGGTGCTCGACGCCGTGGTGCTTCAGCAGCGCCCGCTGACCAGCGTGGAGCCGGGCGGCCCGACCTTATGGTGATTGCTGATGTAGCCGTGGGTCAGAAGGACGGTGCTCGCACGGTCCGGTGCTTCCCAGCCGGAACTCGCGCATGCTGAACACTTGGTCGAGGACGGCGTGCAGGTTGGCATCGGGGGTCATGGCTCAGCCGGCAGTTCAGAGCTCGGGCATTCCCGGATGCGAGCCGCCCGCATTCTTTGCCAGATTCCCTCCATCCAGCGGGATCAAGGCGCCGGTGATGAATGACGATGCGTCCGAAGCCAGAAGGAGTGCGATTCCCTTGATGTCCTCGTTGACGCCAAGTCGTCCCATCGGGATGCCCCGCAGGAAGTTCTTTCTCAATCGAGGATCGTCTTCCATTCTCTGTTCCAGGTGCTTGTTGCTGATCTGACCGCAAACAATGGCATTCACCCGTACCCCTCGGCCGCTCCATTCCGTGCTCAGCTCCCGGGTCATCCCCCCGATGGCGGCCATCGACATGCTGTAGGGCATGTGACTGCGGCCATTGGCCGCGATACCCGTGACGGAGCAAATGTTGATGATGCTCCCCTTCCCCGCAGCCAGCATCCGTCTGCCTGCCTGCTGACAGCAGAAGAACTTGGCTATGACGATATGGTGGACCGAGTATTCCACATCGGCCAGACCAATCTCTTCCGGCTTGCCGAGCTTCGCAGGTCCCGCCACATTGACCAGGATGTCGATCTTGCCAAACTCGCGGTCCAGAAGCGCGAATGCGTCCGTGATCTGCTGGATGTCCCCGACACTTGCCACGACGGAGCGAACCTGCTGCCCGGGCCGCTGCAGTTCTTCCGCGATCCTGTGCAGCCCGTCGCCGTCGATGTCGACGAGCAGCAGGTCTGCGCCTGCGTCCGCGTACATGGTCGCGATCGCGCTGCCGATGCTGCCTGCCGCCCCAGTTACCAGAGCTACTCTTCCGCTCAGCTCGAACATCTTTTCGATCGCCATCCGGGACTCCTCGGTGTTCAGTGTGTATCGCAAACGCCCCGCCGGCCCTGCTTCGCCGTCACCGGCACCAGGACAAGCTCTGACCTCCTGCCGGCTTCGCGATACCAGCCAAGCGCGACAACCCTTGTCGTCACCGCCAGCGGCCGATCCGAGCCGGCGCAGGGTAGCGTGCCAGGTAGGGTGCGAGAGTGGTTTCACCCTGCTCAGACTCGATGCCGATCTGCAGGGCCGCTACCAGGCGGATGACGTGGTTGTAGTAGCTGGTGACGAGCACCATTTCGGTGAGGTGCACGCGGCCCAGTTGCGCCTCCAGAAACGACCACGTCGCGTCGTCAACCTGCAGATTGACGGTCAAGTCCCGGGCCGCCTTGACTACGCTTCGCTCCAGTTCGTTCAGCTGGCTCTTTGCGCCATTCGTCTCGGCAATGATTGCAAGCACATCTTCGTGGGTGACCCCTACCTGCTCGGCGTAATGCACGTGGTGGCTGAACTCGTACCCGCTGGCGGTGACGTAACTGGCCTGAATGATGGCCAATTCACGCAAGCGAGGTGCAAGGGTCGACTTGCCCCGGATCCACATCCCGATACGTGGCCAGAAGACGCGCAATGCCTCAGGGTGGTGCGCCATCGCCCGGTGAATATTGTGATCGGATATCCAATCAGGGTTGTAGGGGCTGGGATCCTCGCAAATCGGATCGAGCGTTTCCATGTCGATGTAAGGAACACGTGCCATCTTCGGTCTCCTGGGATTACCCATCTATTATGATAGTATAAATCTGCGCGTCGATGGTTCGTAAATTGGATCGGCGCCAGTGGCGATGGCCTGCCCCAGTTCGACCGTGGAGAGTTCGGCATGTGGGTCAAATCTGCGCCCGTTGCAACAAGAGTGTTTCCTCCTTGGCAAAAGATAACCATCAAAGCGTCAGATGCAGGCGCAACGCAGCGTCGACCAGCAGCATCTTTTCGCCCGTGACCGCCCCCCGACGCAAAGTCCCCAGCCGCGCCTTGTCCAGCGTGCGCACCTGCTGCGCCATGGCTTTTCCGTCTTTGCCCAGGCCGGTGTCGTTCGTCTCCAGCGCGACTTCAAAAGGGTAGACCCGGGCACGCTTAGACGTCATCGGGATGACAGTCACCAGACTGCTTGCGCGGTTGGCCACGTCGTTGCTGACGATGATGACAGGCCGTGTCTTTTGCACCTCGAAGCCGCGCGCAGGGTCCAGCGCGGCGAAATAGATATCACCACGTTTCATCACTCGGCCCTGCAAGACCATCCTGCAAACTGCTTTGGAACTCTCGAACCAGCACGAGATCACTGGGTGCGCTTTGGCGGTAGGCCAGTTCGAGCGCTCGCTCGTTTTCACGCTGCTCAAGCAGGCGTAGCGCCTCATTGACGACCGCCGAGCGGCTCTTGCTGCGGCCGCTGGCCAGATAGCCTTCCAGAAAGCGCCTGACCGCAGGGTCGATCGAGACAGAGATTTTTTGCGCCAGCTCCATGCAGAACCTTCCGTGGCAGTCATTTCCAGGCGGAGATTATGCTCTAAAAATCCATTAACAGTAGGGATTATCGATGCCAAAAAGCAAGGAAAAATTGCTACCTTATGGGTCCACAACGCAGTGCTGCAGCATGGAACGCAGCGCAAAAAGCATGTCGTTGCCTCTCGCTCCTTCAGGCCGTCAACTCCGCCAACCACTTTGCGGCTGGCCGCACCTCGATACCCAGGGAGTCAAAGCCGTGCGGCGGTCGCATCACCAACTGAACGGCCTTTGCCTGGGGTGGGCTTGCCTCATTTCGCGAATCGCAAAGCCCGGCACCGCATCACTCATCTTGACTTCAATGAAATGGGTTGGCTCCCCCTTGTCGTTGGCCAACACAAAGTCAATTTCCTTGCCACTGGTAGTCTTGAGGTAATGAAGCGCGATGGGCGTACCGTCGATGTCGCTGAGGAACTGCGCGTGTTTCAACAGGTGGCTGGCGACCAGGTTTTCCAAACGCGCGCCGCAGGTGGTGGCATCGGCCTGCGAGTCCTCCAACTAAGCCCAGTCGTAAAAGTACAGCTTGGGCGCCTTGGCCAATGCGCGCGCGACATTTCGGTGGTAGGGCTCGATCAGGAAAACGATGTGCAAGGCCTCGAGAATCTGGACGTAATTGCGCGCTGTTTTGGCAGCAATGCCCAGATCGCGACCCAGCGACTCGAAGGACAACGGGCTCCCGGTGCGGCTGCGCAGCAGTTCCACCAGTTGGCGCATGGCGCGCACCTCGTGAATGCGGCTGAATTCCAGCACATCCCCCCGAACCAGGTCGGTAAAGTACTGATTTTGCCGGCGCCGCCGGCCACTCTCGGTGCCATCGAAAAGGGGTTCGGGAAAGCCCCCAAAGCGCATCAGTGTCCCAAGAGCCTGATCCGGACCAGACACCTGTGGCAGGAATTCACGTACCGAAAAAGGATGCAGCCGCCAGCGGAAAAACCGGTCAGCCAGGGATTCGCCGGCTTGCCGAAAAGTGTCGAGCCGGGCGCTGCCGGTCACCCATCAGCGCCTGGGTCGCGGGTTTGGTGTCGAAGATCCCCTTGAGGTAAGCCTTCCATTGGGGCATGGCATGCAGCTCATCCAGGACTACCAGCCCATGCGTGGACGGCCAATCCGAGTTCTGGATGCGCAAACGGTCTGCGAGTTGGTCGTAGTTCAGATACAGCGGGTTGCTGAATTGGTCGCCCGAGCCGCGGGCCAAGGTGGCCTTGCCCACCTGCCGGGGACCCGTGACCAACACCATTTTTTTGGCCAGGTCACTGGCGATCAGGTTCGAAAGGTAACGATTCATGGCGATTTTTCGTTACCAATCTACCGATTTATCTTGATAAATCAGGAGAACGCCTTAGGACTATCGGCCAGTGACTCCGGCGTCATCTGTCGCTTAGGGTTGCCTACAAACACACCCGCACTTTGCCAGGCCCTACCCTCTTGCCGGCGCGCGCGGCTACAACATGTCGTTCGGCGCGTCGTAGGTGATGCTGAAATAGTCGGCGCGGCAGCGCGACACGGTAAGTTCCACCGGCTCACCTGCGGCGCCGAAAAACGACATCTCGGTGGCTAGGATCGGGCCGCCCAGGTCATAGGCCAGCATGCGCGCCAGCGCCTCGTCGGCGATCTCCGCACGCACCTTGATCTGCGCCCGCGACAACGTGATGCCCAGTCGGCGCTGCACAGCGCGAAACACCACGACATCGTCGAAATCTGCACGCTTGAGCCGGCTGCCAATCGCTGGCGGAAAGTAGAACGCAGTCTGCGCAACGGGTTGATCTTTCTCCTGCAACACGGCGCGCAGGCAATAACAGGCAGTGGTGGCCGGCAACGCAAACACCTCGCAGGCCAGTGCCGAGCGCTCCTTTCGGTAACTCTTGATCACCAGGCGCCGGTCCAGCGTGGATGCCGCAATCGCCGAAAAGCTCTGGAACTCCCGTGCTTCGTTGCGCGGCTGCGGCAGGGCCACAATGGCCGGTTTGGCGGTGCGCTTCTTGATCAGTCCCTCGCCTTCCAGGTCGCGCAGCGCCTGGCGCACAGTGATCAAGCTCACGCCAAACCGCGTGGCAAGGTCGGCCTCGCGCGGCAGCGGATGGCCGGGCGCGAGTGCACCACTCTCTATCGGGGCGCGCAGGCGGTTCGTCAGTTGCCGGTACAGCGGACCTTGCTCACGCACCAGCGTCACCGGCTGGAGTAGTTGCAGCGCAATGTCCTGTTGCGCCGCTTCGTCGAGATCGCTGTCAGGGGTGCTGGGGGTGGCTGGCTTCTTCTTCATGGGGCACCTCACGTTGGAGAAGGGGATTGTGCCGCCCCGCCGCTAATGGCCGCGGGTTTCAGCCCACGCTGCGTGGGACCGTGACGCCATTGACCACATTGGCAGGCAATTCGCCACGCACCGCCGCAATCGCGCGGCGCGCGGCACCTTCGCGCAAGGCATGCCTTGCCGTCGGGCTGACGGAGGCGATGTGCGGGGCTATGATGACATTGGGCAGGGTGCGCAGCGGATGCACCGCAGGCAGTGGCTCAGAGTCGAACACATCCAGCGCGGCGCCCGCCAACTGTCCACTGCGCAGGGCCGCAACCAGGGCATCGGTCACGACCAGATCGCCGCGCGACAAATTGACCAGCAACGCGCCTGTTTTCATGCGCCCCAGCAGCGCCGAGCCCACCAGGTTGCGTGTGTCAGGCGTCGAAGGACAGTGCAGGGTCAGCACGTCGGCGGCTGCCACCACCTGCTCCAGGCTGGCAGCGACCGCACCGAGCGCGACAATGTCAGCAGCGGCTGCCAGCGGATCATGCACCAGCACATGGCACTTGAAAGCCAGCAGGCGGCGCACCACCTCGCGGCCGATACGTCCGAACCCCAGCACCCCCACGGTTTGTTCGCGCAACACCCGCATCTCGTGAACCGGCACCGCCATACCCCAGCGGCCGGCTTGCATCTCGCGGGTATGGGTTACCACCTGGCGCGTCAAGCCAAGTATGAAAGACAAGGTATGGTCGGCGACTTCGTCAATGCAATAGTCGGGGATGTTCGATACCGGGATGGCATGCGCCTGTGCCGCATCCAGGTCGACGTTGTCGACGCCGATACCGTAACGAACGATGGCTCGCGCTCTGGTCATCGCGGCAATCACGGCCGGCGTGATGCGCGCAAACTGTGTGATCACCGCGTCGGCGTCGGCAACTGCGCCGATCAGATCGTCCAGCGTTTCACACTGGTGGCCGACCAGTTCAAAACCCGCTTGCTGCACGAGTGCAGATTCGGGGTCCAGGTCGGGAAAAGTGTAGTCGGTGACAACGATACGCGGCACACGGGTCATGCGGTTCTCCGGTTGGCTGGCTGGCCCAGGCGCTCTTCCTGGCAGTCCTGCAAGGAATCGTAATAAATGGATCTATCCGGCAGCCCTGCCTGCAGGCCACTGGGCCAGGTGTCACACCGGCATTCATCGCCAGGCTGGCCTCAGGCGACCTGCTTGACCTGGTTGCTCAGAGTGCCGATGCCGGTGATCGTCAGATCCAGGGTGTCGCCGTCTTTGAGCCAGGCCTGCGGTTCCATGCCCAGCGCCACGCCGGAAGGCGTGCCGGTGGCGATCGTATCGCCCGGCTCGAGTGTCAGGCCGGTGGAGAGGCTCGAGACAATTTGTGCGCAGTTGAACAGCATGTCCGAGGTATTGGAGTCCTGACGCACCACGCCATTGACTTTCAGCACCAGTTGGTGGCCGGCGGTGTCACCGAATTCGTCGGCGGTGACGATGCACGGGCCGATCGGCGCAAAGGTGTCCATGCACTTGCCCTTGAACCACTGGCCGTGCGCCTTCTGTACATCACGTGCGGAAACGTCGTTGACGATGGTGTAGCCGAACACCGCCGACAGGGCCTCGTCTTCGGCAAGATTGGTGCACTTCTTGCCCATCACGATGCCGAGTTCAATTTCATAGTCGAGCTGCTGCGTGGTGCGGCTATCCCAGCGGATGTCGTCGCCTTGGCCGACAACAGTGGTGGGGGGCTTGGAGAAGAATTCCGGGACCGTCGGGAAAGACACAGCCACGCCACGGGCGCGTGCGCCCTCCTCGATGTGCAGCTTGTAATTGCGGCCTACGCAAAATACATTCTTTTTGTAGTGCGGGATGGGCGCCATCAGCTTGACCGACGCTGCGGCGACCCAGCCATCGGCCGACGCGGCGAGCTTCTTTGCATCGGCCAGGGCGGATTCACCGGCGGCGATGAAAGACAGCATGTCGGTCGGCAGGTCGCGCCCAAGGGTGGCCTTGCCCGCCATGACGATGTCGAGAATGCCCTTCTTGTCATCCAGGATGCCGATGCGCTGTTCGGCGCCGGACTTGAAAGTCACGAATTTCATGTTGATTCCTGTAGTGGGCAGGGAACTGCGTTGTGCATTTGCCCGCAATTGGCGTAGAGCTATTATAATCCTATGATAGTCGCCACCGACGCCTGTATCGTCGCCATGGGGGTCGACACCGCCGGCCGCATCGTCGAAAGGGGTGCCACCGTTGGCGTCGTGAAGGATCACCAGCGCGGCGGTCCAGTTTGCAACGTGCCGGATTACGGCGCCTCCGAGGTTGCCGACCACGCCGTCGCCCCCATGCGCACGCTGGCCCGCGGCACCCACTATACGGGGCCCGACTCGCCGCTGACCCGATCGGCAACCGGGGTTGGGCCCCCGGCACACCGCTGATGCGCCGCCGGCGCGGCCAGACCTTCGGCATCGTCGGGTTCGGCCGCATCGGCATGGCCGCCGCCCGCCGCGCCAAAGGGTTTGACATGGACATCCTGTTCTACGACGCCGACCTGCCCAACGGCGTCGAACTCTGGGTCGGCTACCGCTGCGCCCGCTGCCTCAAGGACCTGATGGAAGCCTGCGACACGATCAGCCTGCACGCGCCGACAACGCAACAAACCCGCCACAACATCAATGCCGAAAGTCTCTCCTGGGCCAAATACATTCTCATTTTCGTCAACACCGCCGGCGGCCCCCTCATCGACATCGACGCGCTGCACGACGCCCTCAAATCCAACCGCATCGCCGGCGCCGCTCCAGACGTTTGCTGCCCTCCGAACCGCCCATGCCGCTTTATCCGCTCTTCCAGGCCCTGCGAGCCGGTGAAGCATGGATCAAGGACCGTCTCATTCCCCCCCCACGCCGCCTTCTTCAGCCCCCCCCCACAAATCTCG
>Ga0209181_10001138_pt1 | contig 47262 bp, 35 predicted proteins | sample MAT05_FD_187208 | JGI IMG/M metagenome (GOLD analysis project Ga0209181, IMG submission 187208) | Freshwater microbial communities from Lake Fryxell liftoff mats and glacier meltwater in Antarctica - MAT-05 (SPAdes) (version 2) | ecosystem: Environmental > Aquatic > Freshwater > Ice > Liftoff... | reverse complement strand
AGAAGCCCCGTAGCGTATTTTTTTGAAACACAAAAGTAACAAAAGTACACAAAAGACCGTAAAGCGTACCGCACTTGGGGTCGTCCACGCCCGACGATATCGCGGAACACGGCACAGAAGCCCCGTAGCGTATTTTTTTGAAACACAAAAGTAACAAAAGTACACAAAAGACCGTAGAGCGTACCGCACTTGGGGTCGTCCACGACCGACGATATCGCGGAACACAGCACAGAAGCCCCGTAGCGTATTTTTTTGAAACACAAAAGTAACAAAAGTACACAAAAGACCGTAGAGCGTACTGTACGTCGGGTCGTCCACGCCCGACGATGTCGCGGAACACAGCACAGAAGCCCCGTAGCGTATTTTTTTGAAACACAAAAGTAACAAAAGTACACAAAAGACCGTAGAGCGTACTGTACGTCGGGTCGTCCACGCCCGACGATATCGCGGAACGCAGCACAGGACTTTAAGACACAAGCGACGTAATCGCCTAACTGTCAACTGTGAGCCGTCCGACTTTTACAGCCACCTGACCAGCCCAAAATCCTGACGATGCGCCAGCAATGGGTGTGCGGGGTAAAGACGGAAACCAAATTCGAATACCCCGGCGGTTTGAGGCTGAAAATCGCAGCGCCAAAGCGCCGCCGGGCCTTCCTGCCGAACCGAATCTAAGGTGTGGCAGGAAATAAGTTCTAATGAAGTTTCGGAATGGCGCTTGAAAAACACCACTTCTACGCCCAAATCGGCCTGATTCAACTGATGAATATGCAGGCTGACCTCTGCTTTGAAATGCTCGCCCAACGGCAAAGACCGATTAAAGGTATCCGGTGCTTCCAATTTGATGAGTTCAATCACATCCCAGGTATTGCGAATCCTGCTTTTCCATTTCACCAAATCCGCTGTGGGTTGATAACTGTTTTCCTTCAATTTTCGACTGCGGACCCAAAGTTTGGAATAAAAACGCTCCTGATAATCATCTAATTGGCGTTTCATGACAAAATCGGGTGCAATATCAGCAATGGTATTTTTAATGTGACTGACCCAAGCCTTGCTAATTCCGTCTTTATCGGTTTCATAATAGGTTGGGATGATGTCATTTTCTAAAATATTGTAGATTGTTTCTGCATCCAATTCGTTTTGCAGCAGTGGATCAGCGTACGTTTCTTCTTCCGGTAATGCCCAGCCTGCGCCGGGTTTATACCCCTCGCACCACCAGCCGTCGAGGACACTAAAATTCATCACGCCGTTCAGGACGGCTTTCATGCCGGAAGTGCCGGATGCTTCTTTTGGGCGGGTAGGGTTATTAAGCCAAATGTCAACACCTTGCACCAGCAATTTGGCCATTTCCATGCTGTAATTTTCCAAAAACAATACCTTGCCTTTAAACAGCGGATTTTGCGTAACGTTATAAATAAGGCGGATAAATTCCTGACCGCCTTTGTCGGCCGGATGTGCCTTGCCTGCAAAAATAAAAATGACTGGCCTGTCGGAATTATTAACAATTTCTACTAAACGTTTTTCATTGGTAAACAATAAATTAGCGCGTTTATAGGTAGCAAACCGACGAGCAAATCCAATAACCAAAGCATTGTCTTTAATGGCATTGAGCACCTCAAAAATACTGCGCGGGTTTTCGCCCCGACGGGTAAGGTCGGCTTGCAACGTTTCTGAAGCCCAATCCAACAGGCGTTTTTTTAGTTTGCGCCGGATTTCCATGATTTTGGCATCTGGTACCTGATGAATTTTCGACCAGTATTTGCGGTTGGTTTGGTCTTCAAAGAAGCCTTTCCCAAAGGTCGTTTGATAGAGTTCAAGCCATTCGCGGGCAATCCAGGTATCAAAGTGTACGCCATTGGTCACGTAACCGATATGGCTTTCTGCATAGTTGTAATCCGGGTACAGCTCGTTAAACATTTTTTGGCTGACTTCTCCGTGCAGGCGGCTTACTCCATTCACCTCCTGAGAGGTGCGAATGGCTAAGTGGCTAACATTGAATAATTCATTGGGGTCTTTTCGGTTGATGCGGCCCATAGCCATAATATCATCCCACGATATATCCAACGCATAAGCATATTCATAGATATACGAACGCAACAAGTTTTCCGAAAAGGTGTCATGCCCGGCGGGTACAGGTGTATGTGTGGTGAACAGCTGCGTAGAGCGCACCACTTCTAATGCCTCTGCCAACGGCATATTTTTTTCTTTTATGTAGTAGCGCAGGCGTTCTAAACCTAAGAAGGCAGCATGGCCTTCATTGAGGTGAAAAATATCGGGTTGCAGGCCTATTTGCTGGAGTGCCCGCAGACCTCCAACGCCGAGCAGTATTTCTTGGCGCAGGCGATTTTCATTGTCGCCACCATATAGTTGATGGGTGATGGACCGGTCTTCCCAGCGATTGTCATCAATATCAGTATCCAGCAGGTAAAGGGGTACTCGACCCACCTGTAGGCACCATACTTTTGCCCAAACGGTTCGTCCGGCCAAGGTAAGGTGTACTTTGATCCATTCACCGTGGCTGTCGCGCACGGGTGACAGGGGCAATTGGGTGAATTTTGCCGGATCAGCGTGGTGAATCTGCTCGCCATGCAGGGAAATACCCTGCTGGAAATAGCCATAACGATACAAAAGGCCGACGGCAGTAAAATTTACGTTTCGGTCGCTGACCTCTTTGAGGTAATCGCCCGCCAGCACCCCCAAACCACCTGAATACAGCCGCATACTTTGATGCAGGCCGTATTCCATGCAGAAATAGGCAATTTTCGGGTCTTTATCAGCGGGCTTTACTTGCATGTAGGCTTTAAAAGCCTTATGAACGCGTTGCATAGCAGCCACAAACGTTTTGTCGGCCAACAACTCTTCTGCCCGTTCAATGCTTAATTCATCCAGCAATGCAATAGGATTATAATTGAGCGCCTCTAAGCGATCGTTGTCCAACGTGCGGAATAGATCGATAGCATCGTGGTTCCACGACCACCAAAGATTATTGGCCAGCTCCAACAAAGGAGCCAAACCCTCAGGGAGTTTTGGCTCTATAAAAATGCGTTTGAGTTTTGCGTTGTTTTGCGTCAGGTTCCCAACCATATTAACGTCGTTTTGATGAGGTGTTGCTGTATGAACCATTTAGATAAAGTACTGGCCCGAAAACGGGACCGGTTGATGAAAATGTGTGTTGATAACCTACATCCCTTATACCCTGAAAATGGATTTAAGAAAAGGTAGTGATGATAAATTCAATGCAGCAACGATTAAAAAGATGCGCAAAGGTAAGGCTAAATTTTGAAACCCCGTGCGTATTGCCTATAAAAACAAGTGCTCTAATCCCAATTCATTGGTCAAAACGCTCAAATAATGCTCGTTTTTTTAGCACCTGTTGCGGTGGGCGGGGTGATAAAATCAATTGTTCCGGCGATGTTCATTTTTTATAATTTGCCAAGTTGGGCAAAAAATACGTCAAGTTGGCGAATTATAAAATATTAGGAGTTGAAAAAAATATTAATTTTAGAAAAGAAACGGTTCAAACCCTGATTTGAGCGGGCTGCCGCTGGCGGCTGTGTGAGATTACATACACAAAGCCGCCTCACCACAAACGTGATGAGACGGCTTCTCTTGATTGGTTACTTATTTCCCTGATCTGTCAGGTCGTAATCGGTTATGTTTTGATGTCCCCTAATTATTTTAAGTTGAAGGCGCTTTTGCCTACGAGGTAGCCTTTGTTGTAGATTTCAACGGCATATTTGCCTTTTACGAAATCCTGTCCGGGCTGCCATGCACCACATACTTCGGTTGCGCTGTTGCTGTATTGGGTAACTGCGGTCGTTGTGTATCGGAATTCACCTTCTGCCCTTTTATCAGTAGCCACACCGGAACCAAGGCTTTCGATCGCCAAGGGGGCACCAGTTGGGTCAATGATGCGGAGATAGAACGTCTCTTCGCCGGCAGGCACTACTTCGTTGGCTTCGGTGGTGAAGCAGATGTTCAGTTTATCTACTTTACCTGCTTTTGATTTTGATTTTTCCTTACCGTTTTTGCGAACATCCACTGATTTAATCAGGATGTTGTTTACTTTGACGGCGGAGGCGACATCTACTTTTTTGCTCAGTTCTTTTTTCTGCGTCTCTAAGGTGGTTTTTTCGGAAGTCAACACTGCTTTAGCGGAACTTTCTTCCTGCAATTTTGTCTGTGTTTCGTTCAGCGTGGAAGAAATAGTCTGAACCTGCGTGTTCAATTGCGTGTTGGTTTCGGTCAAGCCGGATACTTGCTTTTTGAGTTCTTCAATTTGGGCTAAGTACTCGTTTTTCTGGTTTTCAAATCTACCCATGGCCGATTTGTACTCATTTCTGGAACGGATCAGGCCGGATATTTCGTTTTTCTGCGTTTCTAACTGGCGGATTTGCTCATTGATTTTGGTATCCAATTCAGCATTGATGCCTTTCTGCTGCTCCAATTGCGTTACTGCCTCATTGTACTTAGCATCAAGTTCGGACAGTGCCTGTTTTTCTTGTGCTAATTCAGTGGTAGTAGCATCAAGGGCCTGAGTGGTTTTGTATTTGCTCACAAAGAGGAAGGTGCAAAGGCCAAGCAGTGCAGCAATGGCGATACCCATGATGGTCGAAGTGCGTTTAGCGCCGTTGTTGCCTTCATTGTTGGTGTTGAAATTTGGTTGTGGTGTATTTGGGGCATTAAAATTAGTGGGTGTGCTCATAACTAAAAAAAATTGAAAGGTCTGACGTGAAAAATGTTGTTAAATGTTAATGTTTTAACATAGGCTAAAACCCTTCTTAAAGGTGATTGTTGTGTTTTTATTTTGTTGATATTAATACGTTGTTGTGCAAAACTGTCACAGATAAAACCCATTTTTGAATCAAAATATTGCATTTATAAAGTGGTAAAAAAGTAGTATGATGTCTTAATCTATTGATAATCAATATTTTATCTTATTTCATTAAATATAACTTTAATAAAATATACTCTTTTTCGGGCATATAGCGAAAATGGGGTACACAGAATAAATTTAACAAATATTGCGTTTTGTGCAAAATGAATGCATATTAAAGGAACGGTATATTCGATTTCATTCATGTATCATCATTTTATTCCGGGCATAACCAGACGGCCAACTATTGACTATAACCATTATCAAGCACAACGAATCTTATATGCATGAGCAATATCTACGCCCGTAAGTCGCAGTGGAAATGGTATTTGGCCTTAGGAGCTTTGGTCATTATCCTGATTTCGCTGTTTTATTCGCGATTCCTTGCCGACCGCTTAGAAGAGCGGGAGCGCCAACAAGCACTGCTTTGGGCGGAGGCACAACGTTCTATCGCCAAAATCAGTTCGGACACCTCGGAGTGTATCAACTCTGATTATACATTGCCGGTGCGTGTACTGGAGTTGAACAGTACCATTCCGGTGATTTTGGTTGATCGTGACGGCAATATTCAGGATGCACTCAATGTGGACGGCGTGGAAGACAAAAAAATTATTGTAGACAAAGTACGTGTCGAGCTGCGCCGAATGCGCGCCGACTGGATTGACTCCATTGAGATTGCACCCAAAGCTTTCCCTGATATTTTTGTAAAGGTATATTATTCGCACTCTAACCTCCTGACGTATATACGATGGTTTCCTTATGTGCAGTTAGGGTTGATCTTTGCTTTTATCGGTTTTGGGTACCTGAGTTTTAGCGCCGCCCGCCGCTCAGAAGAAAATCAGGTGTGGCTGGGTATGGCCAAAGAAACTGCACACCAGCTGGGTACTCCCATTACGGCTATTATGGGTTGGGTAGAAACGCTCAAAGTCACCAACGAGGAACATCCCGAAAACATGGAGATGTTAGATGAATTAGGGAAGGATATTAATCGCCTCGAATTGGTGGCTGACCGCTTTTCTAAAATCGGCGCCACGCCCGAACTGTCGCCCATTAACCTCTATGAAGAATTGGAAGAATGCCGCGCCTATATGCAGCGCCGTGCACCCCGAAAGGTCGTGATTGATTTTCCGAAAGTCGCCGAATATCCGCCATTGGTGGTAGGGCTTAATGCCCATCTTTTTGACTGGGTGATCGAAAACCTGCTGCGCAATGCCATAGATGCCATGGAAGGCGGGGCGGGTAAAATAACAGCTACCGTACAGGAAGAAGGCCGGAATGTGGTCATTAATATTACGGATACGGGCAAAGGGATTCCGGCCCGAAAGTTTAAAACTGTATTCAAACCCGGTTACTCCACCAAAAAACGCGGCTGGGGGCTGGGGCTTTCCCTATCCAAACGCATTGTGGAACAATACCACGGCGGTAAAATAGTAGTGAAAAAATCGGAGCCGGGAAAGGGGACAACTTTTATGATTAAGTTGCCGAAGATGTAGCACCGTTCCTAATATCTATCCGCCATTTTGTTATCAAAGCTGAGCCTACCAGGGTCGGGAGTAACCACGCTACCACATCGGGCAGCAGCGTGTTGTTGACAACCAAAAAAGCAGTAAATGCAGCAATGTAACTACCCATCATTTTTGTCAGGTGTATCTTGAGCCAATCCTCGGATTGTTTGGAATTATTTTTAAAATATGTTATATCCTGTCGCACAAACAGGAGGCCAATGGCGCCAAATACCACGCTAACAAGCCCAAAAGCCTGGCCTTTAACACCACTATACAAGCCCATGCCGATGGAAACGAGACCAAAAAACCCCATCATGCCCATCAGGAACCAGTCGAAGGTATCGGGTTGAATGGAGTCTGATATTTGCCGAAGGCGCAAGACTCGCCTGCCCGTCAGTACCATGTATAAGGAAAATATGCCCACGGTAAACAACACGGGATTGGGATGCAGGAGTGCCAGCACCAGCGATGCAAGCCCGTTGACGATCATGCCATAGTAAAATATTTTGCCTAATAAACGGTGGCGGCGGTCTCCTTTTTTAAGGGCCAATACCAATGTACCAATCAGTAAACTGATGCTTCCTGCAAGGATGTGCAGGAATAAAAGGAGGTTAAACAGGGTATTCATAAAAGGTGTTATTTTTTATGTGCTTCATGGGGCAAATATACGGAAAATGAACAGTTTTTATGAAATTTTTTGCTTCATTCTAAAATCCCTGTCTATCTTTGCCCGATCAATCCATCAACCTAACAATATTTCAACAGATCAATTTATTATGGCAGTTCCTATCAAATTTGGTACCGACGGCTGGCGTGCCATCATCGCCGACGACTATACCGTGGACAATGTAATGCGGGTAGCAGAAGCTACCGCACTCTACATGAAAAAGCATAAAATGAAAAAAGCGGTCATTGGTTACGATTGCCGTTTTGGTGGACTATTATTTGCTTCTGTTACAGCGCGGGTATTCGGTGCTTATGGTATCAAAAGTTATATTGGGCAGGGTTTTGTGAGTACGCCTATGATTAGCCTCGGTGTGATAAAACTCAAAGCCGATTTGGGCATTGTCATCACGGCCAGCCACAACCCGCCTTCCTACAATGGTTATAAACTAAAATCCTCTTATGGCGGCCCTTCGGTGCCTGCTCAAATAGCAGAAGTAGAAGCACTCATACCAGAGGTGTGTTCTTTGGCCTCCCTGCCCACCCTCAACCAATTGGTAGAGCGCAAATTGTTGCAAGATGTTGACCTGGAGCTGATGTACATTAAGCACGCCCGCAAACAATTCGACCTGAAACTCATTAAAGCCTCCGCCGGCCGACTGGCTTATGATGCCATGTATGGTGCCGGACAAAGCGTGGTGCGTAAGTTATTGCCCAAATCGGTATTCCTCCACTGCGACCTCAATCCGGGTATGCACGGACAGGCCCCCGAACCCATTCACCGCAACCTGACCCTCCTGAGCGAAACCATTAAGAAAAATCCGAAAATCACCGCCGGTCTTGCCACTGATGGCGATGCCGATCGCATTGGCCTCTACGATGAAGACGGTCGTTTTGTGGATAGTCACCACATCCTGCTTATCCTGCTATTGTACCTCCACAAGTACAAAAAATTGACGGGCAAAGTGGTATTTACCTTCTCTGTGACGGATAAATTGAAAAAAATGGCCGAAAAGTTTGGCTTACCCTATGAAATCACCAAAGTAGGTTTCAAATACATTGCCGAAATCATGACCCAGGAAGATGTCATTGTAGGAGGCGAAGAGTCTGGAGGTTTGGCGGTGAAAGGTCATATCCCCGAACGCGACGGCGTTTGGATTGGGTTGATGGTGTTTGAATTTATGGCCCTTACCGGCAAAACCATCAAAGGTCTGGTAAAAGAAGTGTACGATATTGTTGGCCCATTCTCCTTTGAGCGCGATGATCTGCACATCACCGAATTGCAAAAAGTAACCGTCGTAGATCATTGCAAGCGCCGTGCTTATACGGCCTTTGGTCCCTACAAAATTAGAAGTACAGAAGATTTAGATGGCTGGAAGTTCATCTTTGGCGATGAAAAATGGGTAATGATTCGCGCATCCGGTACCGAACCAGTGTTGCGGGTGTATGCGCAAGGCCCCAATGAAACGGAGTGCCGGGCCATGCTGGAAGCGACGAAAAAAACGATTTTAGCGTAGATTTAGCGCGATACAGGTATCTTTCGGACAGGTACGCAACACGATTATTCAGGGTTGCGTACCTGTAAGGAACGAGTAAATATCCTGACCACAAAACTTTCATTACCTTTGTTGGTTTCGGAAAAATTGATCCCTTTGGCAATTTGCTGCATTTGTGCGTCGGAGACTCAATGTTCCAGATCAATAAAGACCGCCAGTTGATTGCCTTCGTATTTGTTGGAGGCGAAAACATCTGTGATGTAAGCATTTCATAAAAAGTCAATAGTCGGCACTCCATAGTCTCACAAACAGTTGACTGTAGACAGTCAACTGTGAACTGATAGGCTGTCAACTGTGGACTGTGAACTGTAGACTCTTTAAGAAGCCCATGCCCGCAAGGCTTCTCGTACACTCCCATACCGCAATAATAATTTTTGTGCGCCTTCGTAGGACAAATCGCTGGCCTGCATCACCATTTTCACCCCGCGATCCATCAATTTGGCATTGCTGAGCTGCATATTGACCATACGGTTGCCCTCCACCCGGCCCAATCGGATCATCACACTGGTAGAGATCATATTGAGGATCAGTTTTTGAGCGGTGCCCGATTTCATCCGGGTGCTGCCCGTTACAAACTCCGGGCCGACGGCCACTGCAATGGGAAAATCGGATTCCGCTGTGACGGGGGAACCTGGATTGCAAGTAATACAACTGGTGGTGATGCCATTTTCGCGGCAAGACCGCAACCCGTGAATTACATAAGGGGTAGTACCCGATGCGGCGATGCCTACCACGGTATCCGACTCGTCCACCTGCCATTGCCGGAGGTCTTGCCAGGCCTGCGTCTCGCTGTCTTCGGCATTTTCCATTGAACGGCGAATGGCCTGGTCGCCACCGGCAATAAGTCCCACTACCCATTCGGGCGGGACACCATAAGTGGGTGGACACTCGGATGCATCCAAGATGCCGAGCCGCCCGCTGGTGCCGGCACCAATATAGAATAAGCGGCCTCCTTCCTGCATTTTGGGTACTAAGGAGGCGACTAATGCTTCTATTGCCGGGATCACTATTTGCACTGCGTCGGGTACTCCCTGATCTTCCTGATTGATGCACGTTAGCAGTTCACGAACGCTCATTTTTTCCAAATGGTCGTACTGGGAGGTGCTTTCTGTTATTCTTTCAAACATCTGTTTTGATAAATTATTATTTACACGTTACTAATAGCGGTTTTCTTCCCTGATTTTTTAAAATTGGAGGTGCCAAATGGCGTCAATTTTTTTGTCATAAACAAGTGATAATGATAAAGAATGAAGGATGAGTTTTGCAAGGCACCGCCAATCCAATTGCTAAATTGACATCATAATCGAAGAACAAAGGTAAAGAAAATATCGAAAAATGGCAGTCCTATCTTGCCGACCACGCAATACCCTGGGAAAATTACCTAGAACCAGCGGAGGCTGCTTTTAAACTCTCTGCCGATATTGGGGGCTTCCGTTTATCCTACTTATCTCATTTTAGATGGTGACAACAAGGTCATCCGGAACTATAATTCCTATGAATTAGTCAAAAAGTATCTAAAAGAATAATTGCAGACAGCGGCAGCCCGGTGATGCACGCTAAGGAACGAGTAAATAATAACCCGTAACCACTTGCTACCTTTTACCGCGCCCTTCCCCCTCCCGGACAATACCTCCTCAAGTATTCAGAGAACATTTTTGAAAGGTGGGCAGTGGTACCTTCGCCTTCGTTGATGCTGTGGGTGCGGTTGGGGTAAGCCATCAACTGGAAATATTTGTTTTGCGTAATCAATTCATTGATCAGCAGTTCAGCATTTTTGTAATGCACATTGTCATCGCCTGTACCGTGGATGTAAAGCAAGTTTCCGCGCAGGTTTTTGGCATAGGTAAGCGGCGAACCGGCGATAAAATCTGCATCATTTTCCTGCGGCAAACCCATATATCGTTCCTGATAAATGTTGTCGTAGGTGCGTTGGTCGGCCACCGCCGCCACCGAGATGCCTGTTTTGTAAATGTCGGGGTATTGAAACAACAAATTGAGCGTCGCCGAGCCGCCGCCACTCCATCCCCAAACGGCCACCCGACTGGTGTCAATCCAGGGCCAGCGTTTGAACATTTCCTGTGCGCCCATTGCTTGGTCGCGGATGTTTACCCGACCGATATTTCGGTAAATGGCGTGCCGCCACGCGCTGCCTTTGGGGGCAGGCGTTCCGCGGCCATCTAAAGAGGCGATGATATATTGGTCGTCGGCAAGGTTGCCATCATAGGGAGAAAATCCGTCTTCCAAACCGAAAACATCGCGTACCGTTGCACCAGCGGGTTCGGTATAGACCTGAAAAAGGATGGGATACTTTTTGGTTGGGTCAAAATTTTTCGGTTTTGCAATATAGCCGTCCATCGTCACGCCATCCGGGGTTGTTACCTGAAAAAAGTCCATGTTTTTTCCGGGAGGCGGTGTTATTTCGGCGGGCATTGCTATTTCACCCGCCAGTGGTTGGTGATCGGGCAGCGAAATCCACTCCGACTTGGAAGGCGTGTAGTGATTGCTAAAACGATGACGCGCATGGTGTGCATTCAGGCTGATCGAATAGTTGTGTGTACCCGATTGCCCCACGGGCGACAGGCGTTCCGCCCGGCCGCTGCCATCCAACTTGCTTCTGAACAGGTAAGACTGCGTTGCATTCCCGGGCGATGCTGAATAATACAAATAACCGCCTGCTTCATCTACCCGCAACACGCTGATAAGGTCGAAATTATCTTGTGTTATGCGTTTTTCTGTTTTTCCATCGCTGCTGATGCGATAGGCTTGCCGCCAACCGCCTTTTTCGCTGACCCAAACAAACTCCGTTCCCTTGTTCAACCAGTCCCAATAACCCTTCGCACCCTCGTACTTTACATCAATCCACGTGTCGTTTTGCTCGTTATAGATGGCGCGGCTCTTGCCGGTTTGGGCATCGCAGCGAAACAACGTGAGGTTGTTTTGCTTGCGGCTGAGGTGCTGCACCAACAGTTCGTTGCTGTTGGGCAGCCATTCCATGCGCGGGGCATAGGAGTTGCGGGCATCTACCGGCAATTCCATCCATTGGGTTTTACCTTTTTTGATGTTGACCACGCCGATTTTAAAAGGGGAAGGAAATTCACCGACCACCGGGTATTCTACCGGCACCACGAAAGGATAAATAGAATCGGTGTTGTTGATCATGTAAAAGTCGCGAATTTTATTGGCGTCTATTTGCCAGTAAGCGATGCTTTTGCCGTCGGGCGACCAACGGAACCCATCGCGGCAATCAAACTCCTCTTCGTATGCCCAATCGAAAGTCCCGTTGATGCATTTGCGGGTTCCGTAAGTATCCGTGAGTTTTTTGATTCGGCCCGTTGAAAGGTCTTCGACGTAGATGTTCCGAGCGCTCACATACGCTGCTTTTGTGCCATCCGGCGAAAATTTTGCAAACATTAAGGTGGCTTCCGGCAGTCCTTTGCCGAGTTGTTGCAATTGGTTATTGGGTTTGTTCAGTACCCAATAGTCGCCCCGCGTATGGTACCGCCACACTTTTCTGGTGTTGGTGAAAAGGAGTATTTTGTCTTCATTTTCGGAAAACTGAAAGGATGTAAAGGCCAATGGTGCATTGCTGCCTTTGGGGATGAATTTGTCTTTTGTAACGAGGGTCTCGGCTTTTCGCTCCGGCAAGGTGTATTTTACCACGTTGCCTGCCTCGACGGCGTAGTAACCCGTACCATCGGGTGTCCATTGCTGGGCAAAAAGACGGGCGGCGAAGGAGAAGGCGATGAAAAGCAAGTTTAACTGTTTCATTGTTTCAAAGTATTCTAAATTTCAATGTGAACGGAGGTATTCGGGTGATAGACATGATGTCTGATGTATATGTATATTGGTTAACTAAGGCTAATTATTTGTGTCGGAACCAGCAATCGAAGCGTTCGGATTCATATTGTTTAAACCGTGTATTGATGGGCACACCGTGCCGCAGGTGTTGGGCAAACTGTGTGCGGGCTACATAATTGAATGCTCCCATGTCGAGGGTATAGGGTGTTTGGTTGTGGACGGTATGCGTCCGGTGAATGTCTGCTAAACCATCCATCAACGTCTTCATAATCTGTATATTACCGCCGATAATGCCACAATTCAGCAGTATTTCCTGCCGATTTTTTTGTTCATAGGCGGCAAAGCCCGGTATGGAATTTCGAAGATGCGTCGAATGGTCTCTCATCCATTCATTGTCCAATATTTTCATTTCATCGCCACAAAACAGCGCATCAGGATGATTTATAAACAAGGGTTGTTTAAAAGGGTTTTGAATCGCCACCACGTCTGTTATGTCTGTAACAAAAATATTGGCTATTTTATCGAAGTGCCGCCGTATAAAATCCTGATACATCAGGTAACGAAACACATTGGCGCTAAAACGTGTATCATACGAAACAGCGACAAATGTTATGCGCTCATTTTGATATATTTCCACCGTTTTTTGAGAAAATGTATTGTGAAAAACAACGCCTTTCAAGTCAAGTTTTAAGATAGCATAATACCAGTCTTTGATCAGGTCAAAATTATCTTCTACCAGTAATTCATTTCTATTGACATCATAAACGCTTGTGAGTAAGGTGGCGCAGATAAGATTACAGGGGTATTCGATATCCATTGAACGGGTAAATATTTCTACCATTGATGCGTTAATCTACAAAGATTCGGAAAGAAAGAGCTGTTCTTTTTTCAGGTTTGCCGATATACTGCCAGCTATGTTGCGATAGTAAATATAGGTGCGAAGGTTTGCTTTTTTGACGCGATGATGTAAGGCAGCCTGCGCATAAAAATCGGCATCGGCTGCGTACATATTTTTGAAAGGCAGCTGCTTAAACACTTCTTTTTTGCCAAAAAACGTTGCAAGGATCGTACAATCATCCACGTGGATATTTTTTTTATAATCGTCTTTGTCCGGCACGCAATAATCGTCCTCACTATTGACGATGGTTTCCGTAAAGGAACAAATCAAATCAAGCGGGCCTATTTCCGTGAGGCAAGCCGACAAGTGATTGGGTTTGTATTCGTCGTCTGAGTCAATAATGGCAATGTATGCCCCGTTGCTTATTTTCACCCCGCGGTTGATTGCATGGGATTGCCCGCAGTTTTGATGCCGGACGTACGTCACTTTCGACTGGCGTATGCTACAGTATTCGAGTAACTTCACACCCAATGACACATCGCTGCCGTCGTCTAAAACAATCAGCTCAAAATCTTGGAAATCCTGGTGCAATACGGAATCAATCGCCCTTTTGGTCAACTCAAAAGTCGTGTTGAATACCGTCATTATTACCGTTATGGTCATTTGATTAGGTTGGATATTTTTGTGCACGATGTAGTTGTATATGTCGTTATTATTTTGTGTCTTTTTCTTATTATTTTGTGTCTTTTTCTTTTTGGTTTCTTTGAGTTATCCTGTGTAGGAACGTGTAAACAATAATCTGTCACTTTTATCCGATTTCTTTTCCTCCATATTTGTTTAAATAGCCCGGGTAGAAAGTGCTGATTCGGTAAAGGTGCGCCCTTGCGGGAAAATACCGGCAGGTATTTTCCCAATAGTGGGTTTTACTGTCCCAATAGCAGATTTTGACCTCCTAAATGACTGTTATCAATAACCTGTTTAATGCCACTTAGATAATACAAAAAAATCGTATCTTTGCATCTTTAAACAAGGTTTACTCGATATTCTGTTTAGTGTGATTTCAAGAACTATTCAATGATATTTTGAAGAAATGCCTTAACACTGCCTGCAATAGAAGGGTACACGATTTACAAAATTTATAAAAATGATGCATCTACTCATTGAACGCAACCCGCAAATCATGCTTGGCAAGCCAGTGATCAAAGGCACCCGAATCACAGTCGAACTTTTGATGCGAAAATTAGCAGATGATTTTACCGTCGAAGACATTTTAGAAATGTATCCACAGCTCACGCGCGAGCAGGTTTTGGCGGCGATATCTTTTGCTGCTGACTACATTTCTCACGAAATTCTCATTGAGGCGGCATGATAATTCTCGCCGACGAAAATTTGAATTTTAGATTTGTGAAAAAACTCCGGGATACTGGCTTCCAAGTGATTTCAGTTTCTGAAAAATTTTAGCGGAATTTCCGACTCGGAAGCAGCTCGTCTCGCCTTTGCTAACTCTTCCGTTTTGATAACGGAGGACAAGGATTTTGGCGAACTGATTTTTGCGCACAACATAGCCAAGTTGACGATCGTTTTTCTGAGATACCGAAAAGAAGAAGTAGCGTTGATGGAGAAACTGATTCTACAAGCTATTTTCCTGTATCAAGATTCTACTGAAAAATTATTTATAACCATTGCACGCGGCAAAATTCGGGTTTCAAAATTGTGATTTTTCGCCTCTTACGATGGAACCTCCTTCACCCAACTTACACATGTAATACTGAATACTTATGTAAAAAAATAATTATAAATAACTTTATAATTATTGATAATGAACGAGTTATGCTTAAAATAGTGTTTTAAAACCATCATTAAATTTTATGTTTTTATTGCTAAACAGCTAAGGTATGCTAATTAAATTAGGTCTCCCATTAATAATTCTTTGACAGTCAATATTTTTATTTAAACACTATTCATCCCAGTCATTCCACTTGGGTTTTAAAATTTTAATGAATATCAGAAAACGGGATGTTTTGAATGCGGTATGATTTCCAATCTTTAAAATCAAAATGCCACCATTCATTTTCATCTACGGTGAAGCCCTGTGCTTCCATTTTGCTGCGCAGCAAATCCCGCATCCTGCGCTGCTCATCGGTGCCACCCTGATAAGTGGGGAAAGATCGCTCACTGAATTCGTCGTAAGCACCGGTCATCGTTACCTCTTTGCCCGTAGCCAGTTCGTACAGGCTTAAATCAACGGCGCAACCCCGGTTGTGCCTGGAGCCTTTTCGGGGATTGGCCACAAATATTCTGTCTTTGCCAGCGGTAACATCCCAAAATATTTTGGTGATACGCCAAGGGCGATAACCGTCAAAAATAAGCAGCCCCAAACCCATCGTTTTTAATTCGCGGCTCACTGCGGTGAGGGCTTCTGCCGCAGGACGCTGCAAGAAGGCCCTGGCTTCCGGGTAAACCACCCGGTGGGTGAAATTATTAGCCGTGGCATAACGAATATCTAACTTAAACGTAGGGTCAAGTTTGATAAGTTCCACTAAATCGGGTGCCTTAAAATCACCTGTTTCGGTCGGCGGCTGATCTAATTTCAAATCTTCAAGGATGTTATTTACACCCAATCTCGTTAAAACAGCCAGGGCATTGGTGTTGCTTTGGTTGAGTTCCAGCGATTTTTTGTAATACAGGATGGCATTTTCTTTATCCCCGATCGCATCGAAGTACTCCGCATAGGAGTCGTATACATTGGCGCTTTTTGAATAATACTCCATATTGCGTTTGAAATAATGCCCTGCCAGCGCATAGTGTTTGGCGGCTAAAGCCTGATAGCCGAGGTCGTTGAGCATTGCTTCCGGCGGTTTTACGGTATAACGCATTTTTTCCGAACGCAGGGCGTAAGATTTTTCAATTCTGTCTATCAATGCAGTAGTGGTGTCGCTGTAATCTTTTCTACTGAGTTTCATGGGGTAAAAATCGAAGATAAACCGGAGGGCATCATATTCCGTGATCAAAGGGATTGAGCCATGTGTATCGTCATCGTAATATTTGCTTTGGTACCTGAGTTGGTTTTTGGGGTTGCTGCCCAAGATTTTATCCAATTCCAAAATGGAGCGGATGTGCAGGCTGTTTTGGCTCGTGTCGCGTGCTATCTTTTTGATGTTCATACCGGGTTCCAGGGTGTTAGCAATGCCCAAATACAAGGAGGTGCCGGCAAATTGCTTTTCGGCCAATGCTTTTTTTGTTTCCTTCAATAGTTTTTGGTTATCCCACCACATACTGGGGTCAATGGCCACATAAGCATTAAACAGCCTTGTGTGGTGTACGAGCGTATGCATGGCCAATAAGCCACCCAGGGAATGACCAATCAACATCCGATACGGATCGGTGGGGTATTTTGCCTGAATATAGGGCATCAATTCGGTTTCGATAAACGAAATAAAGGACTCGCCTCCGCCGGTGGTTTTTACCATGGAAGGGGTGAGATAAGGGCCGTTTTCTACGTGGGTTGGAGACAAATCCCGCATTCTGTCGGTATTCGGGATGCCAACAACGATCATTTTCGGACAGATATCATTTCCATTTACCGCACTCAATTGTTGCATCATACCCACCACAGAGTGGAAATGGGCATCGCCGTCGAGCAAATAGACCACCGGGTAGCGTTGGGTGGTAAAGGTGTTGTTTGCGCCCTCATCCGGCACATAAATCCAGCATTTTCTGGTCTCGTTCAAGACCGTTGAATACAGGCTGTCTATGCGTCCAATGACGATTTTGTTGTCGGTTTGCGCCTGGGTATACAGGGCAAAGCATAGAAAAAAAAGGCTGAGTATTTTTTTCATTGATTTAATTATTTACTTGTTCCTTTGAAGGTCTAAATCCTGAAAATCAAAACTGAAATCAATATTTGGGGAAATACCTTTCATTTTTATGCTTTGCGCCTTTCCTTCCTCATCCAGACCAAACATGGCAAAAGCATCACAATTCATATCCTGATACTCCCATTTGATGGCAAAGGTATTGGCTTTGTACAATTGCATGGGGCCATTTAGTTTGGGTGAACGAAAACATTTGAACCACAATTGGTTGCCTTTTAAGAAGACCTCAATTTTCCCAAACCATTTGTCTTCGTAAATGCCCGTGTAATCTGTCGGATTCACCTTAACATTTTTTGCGGCGGCCACGGTTTCCCAAACTTTTGTGGTGACGGAATCTCCGCTGCTTTTTTGAGCCAGCAAATCTTTGTTGTATTTTCCCGTCCAGTCGAAAGGTTCTAATCCCAAATAACGATCAATAATGGTTCTGTTTACAGCGCTGAATAAAGCCCCGCCACCACTTTCTGTATTGGTTAAAATCACGATGCCGAGGTTTAAATCCGGGATCATCGTGACAATGGACAACATTCCGGGTAAGCCGCCAGTATGCCCAACCCGTAAATTTCCTTTTATGTCGCTTACACCCCAGCCTAAGCCATAACCATTAAAATGTTGGTTGTATCGCGGGTCAGGACTGGCTTCGAGCACGGTGTGTATTTTCCACATTTCTCGTTGTCGGGCCTCCGTGAAAAGTTGCTTTTCCAGGTTATTTCCGTATTTTCCTTTGTTTAAATGCACCAGCATCCATTTCGACATATCGTCCACATTGGATAAGATGCCCCCGGCGGCACCGTTGATGATTTCTTCAAATAAAGCAATGGTTCTGATTTTTCCGGTTTCTGTTGAATGTGGTATGGCTACATTGCTTCTGTCCTTTATGGCATCCAGCGATGAAAAAGATTGGTTCATTTGCAAGGGTTCCATCATGCGGGTCTGCACAAATTTTTCCCAACTCACGCCGCTTACCCGGGCGATCAATTCACCGGCGACGGTGTAAAGTTGATTGTCATAATCAAATTTGGTACGGAAGGCCGAAACGGGTTTGAAATATTGGAAATTTGTCAACACATCTTTGATCGTAAAGTCGGTGCCATCCGGGAAAAACATCAAATCGCCCACCCCTAAGCCCATTCCGCTGCGGTGGCAGAGTAAATCTTCAATCAAAAAATTTTCGGTTACATACTCGTTGTACATCTTAAACTCGGGAAGATAGGTTTTCACTTTATCTTTCCAGGAGATTTTTCCTTCATCAATTAAAATAGATAAAGCAGCGGTGGTAAAAGCCTTACTGTTAGAAGCAATTTGAAAATTTGTATGCTCGTCAACAGGCTGTTTGGTGGCAATGGATTTTACGCCATATCCTTTTTCGTGTATGATTTTCCCATCTTTTACAATAGCCACTGCCACCCCGGCCACATTGAATTGCTCCATGGCTTTTTGCACCAGCACGTCTATCTCTTTGGAGGATATTTGAGCATATACCGTACTGTTCACCCCGAAGATGAAAAGGGTTAAAAAGATTGCGATTGATGTTGTTTTTTTCATGCTTTTATTGTTTTGTCTATTTGCTTTTAATCTTACCTGCTGGCATCCCCGGTAGGAAAAGTGTTGTTGCATATATAACGATAACCCATACCAAACACCTCATTTTTTTGCCACAAGGTACTACCTTTTTGAAAAATTAAAGGGTTTCGTTGCTATTTTTTTTGTTTGTATAGACAGTAATACCACTATTCGGATTATCGGTACCTTAACCGTCAATAGAACGATCACCTTCCAAAACTGTAAAATCCGAATTGATTCTGGAGAATCCCTTGTCGTCTGGAATGGCGCTATTTTGCAAGCTAATTCCGGCACAATCTTTTACAATTGTGGGCAATGGACTGGTATCACGTCGAATAAGGGAGGCTACGTCTCTCTCACCAATACAACTATTTCAGATGCCACAATCGGTGTGAATATGCCGCCCAACGCTACTATTACCCCTTTTGCCCCAACCCACGGTACTGTGCGACTATTGTATGGAGGCATTACATACCATGACTGGTAGTCATCCTATGAGTACTTTTAAGCAAAAAGATAGTTATTTGAGCAAAAACTAATCTACTTAAGTTTATTACTTTATTCTGACACCGTTCCTTGGGGACGGCCAAAGAATAACTTATAAAGGTTTGTCGGCAAATCACGCTTAAATCTTGTAATTTATTTTTTAGTCATCCCTTATCCACAAAATACTTACCTTTGTAGCGTTTGAACAATGACAATAAAAAATCTTGATTATGATTACATCTCTTGATCAACTCGACCCAAACGGCTCTTATACGTATGCCGATTATCTGCTTTGGCAATTTTCGGAGCGGGTAGAATTGCTACGGGGTAGAATCTCCAAAATGGCTGCGCCCAGCCGTAATCACCAACGTGTAAGCCGAAATATTCAACATTTTCTTTCTAATGCGCTTTGGAAAAGCCCTTGTCAAATGTATGATGCGCCTTTTGATGTGCGTTTAACACGTTTCAGTAAAGCAAAAAATAAAGAAGTCATCACGGTTGTTCAACCCGACCTCTGCGTAATATGCGACCCTGCCAAATTAGATGACCGTGGCTGTATTGGCGCACCCGACCTCATTATTGAAATTCTTTCGCCGGGCAATAGTCGTACCGAAATGAAAGACAAATTTGAACTTTATCAAGAAGCGGGTGTAATAGAATATTGGATTGTATCGCCCATCGAATGCATGGTGCAGGTCTGGAAACTCAATGAACAAGGTTTTTATTTCAGTTTACAGCCTTTTTTGGAAGGCGACATTTTAACTACGCCCATTATTCCCAATCTTGAAGTTAACCTCACCGACATTTTTATTGAATAATGCTAACATTTTCTTTTGGGAGACTTGCGGGGTACAGCACCCTTTGAGACGTTAGCAGCAGGTGAATCTTGCGGGTGCAAACAGACTGTATGAACGGGTAGTATTTGACTATAAAGTCTAATAATTCCTCAAAACATCACATATCTTTTGTATCTTTGCCGCCCTATTCGCAACCTATCCTGACAAGTTATGGCCAAATCCGGCAAATCTACCCCTCCCAAAAACCAGCAATCGGCGCCAAAAGCAGCGGCTGCTCCTGTATCTTCTGTCAAAACCATCAGAAATTACCTGAACCGCCCCGATACCGCTACCGAAGGCGACCCGCTGCTGCGCAAAATTTTTTACGGGTTGGCAGGCATAGGTTTGATCGTTATGCTGGCGCTTTCTTTCAAAGCAGGTATCAACGCCGACGATAAATTTCAGGTAGATTATTCGCAAAAATTAGTCAATTATTACAGCACCTTCGGCAAAGATACCAGTGCACTCAACGTACCGGAGGGCAATATGCACCTGTACGGCGGCTTTTTTGAGATCGTGACCGGTTTTGTCAGTAAAGCATTGGGGGTTACCCAGTTACAGCAGACCTACCACGATGTGCGCCATGCTTCCAGTGCCCTGTTGGGGTGGATAGCCATTTTGTGCGCTGCGCTGTTGGCCCGCAGCATAGCCGGATGGAGTGCCGGCATTTTTACCCTCGTATTGATGTTTTTATCTCCCCGCTTTGTGGGCGATTCGATGGTCAACCCCAAAGACATCCCTTTTGCGGCGGGTTATATGATGGCCATCTATAATATGACTAAGGTGTTAGATGGCCTTCCCCGACCCAATCGCTGGCATTTGGCTGGTTTGGTGGGCGGCTTAACCCTTGCGCTGGCCCTTCGTGCAGGTGGCTTATTGCCCTTTGCCATCTTGTTTTTATTTGCCGGTTTGCATTTTTTTATGAAAAATGGCGGATTTTCGGCTCTTTCAAATGGCAAAACGATGGGGCGTTACGCCCTGATCGTGGTGGGCACGGCTTTGGCAGGTTATATATTGGCTTTGTTATTTTGGCCTTATGCCTTACAGAGTCCACTCAAAAATCCCTTCATTGCCCTGTCTAAATTCTCGGCTTTAGAAGTAAAAATCCGGGTTTTATACGATGGTGTCAATCAAATGTCGGATAAAACACCTTGGCATTACCCCCTTAAATGGATTTGGCTGACCATACCGCTGGCGGCGGTGGTCGGCATAGCAGGTAGTGTGCTGTTCTTGCCCCGTTTGTTGCGCCGTTACAACCCTTTGTGGGTTTTATTAGTGTTTTTTGCGGGTATTTTCCCGATTTTTTACGTCATTTACAAAGATTCAGTCATCCACGACGGCTGGCGACACCTTACCTTTGCTTACCCGCCCTTAGCAGTGGCGGCGGGTTTGTTTTGGAATGAACTCAGCCGCCTGTTTGCCTCAAAAAAAGCCATCCAATACGCAGTATATGGCGTTTTCGGCCTGTTATTAGCGGATGCAGCGGCCTTTACCGTGACCAACCCCAAGATGCCCTATGTCTATTTTAACCCCGTAGCCGGTGGGGTTAAAGGTGCATTTGGGCAGTATGAAACAGATTATTGGGGTATCAGTGTGCGGCAGGGCTTGGAATGGATGGAGCAGCAGGGCATTCTCCGGGCAGACATGTCCGAGCAGGTTATTATTGCCACCAATATGTACTACCCGGCCAGCCGCTATTTGGCAAAATATGGCGATAAAGTGAAAATAAAATACCTGAAATGGGAAAGACGCTGCGACGATGCTTGGGATTATGCCCTGTATCCCACCCGATTCTTAGATGGGTCAGCGCTCCAAAAAGGTTTCTGGCCGCCCGATAATGCCGTACACACCGTGATGGCCGGCGGAGCACCCACATTAGCCGTTTTGAAAGATAGTGACCGCAATTGCTCCTTAGGCACCGCTTATTTAAAAGTAAACGATTGGAAGAGCGCTATTGAGCGCTTTCAGGCGGAAGTAGCCAAGGTGCCGGACAATGAATTGGCGTGGGCGAGTCTTGCGCAAGCCTATATGACCGGGGGAATGTGGGAAGAATGTAAGGCCGCCGCAGAAAAAACGATGGAGATCAGCCCGGATGATACACAAGCCAACAACCTCGTGGGGATGTATTGGATGAACAAGGAAGATATGGGCAAGGCCAAAACACAGTTTGAGTTGGCTATAAAGCGCGATTCAGGCAATGCCGCTGCCTGGTATTATCTGGCGCTGATAGCCAGCAAGCAGGGCAATCTGCAAGGCGCTATGGCCAATCTGCAAAAATCCATTGACATTGCCCCTAATTTCAAACAGGCTTACGAATTGGCCGCCCAAATATACGAAGCTAATGGCGATGCAGCGCGGGCACAGCAAATTCGGGCGATGATGAAATAGTGGCGCGGGAATGAAGTAATGGCGCGGGAATGAATTAATTGAATGGTACTCACATAATTTTTTTTGTAAAAAAATTATGTGAGTACCATTCAATTAATTCATTTACAGAGGAAAAAACATAACAATTTTTTATTTTTATTAGGAATTTAAGGAATGAGTACCCTCTGAAAAGCCACCTTTTCGGCCCTAAAAATAGGGAAAATTTCAAAAAAATTGGGGTATTGCACGGCCCGTTTTCAAATCAACAGAGGGTGTATCCTGAAGAAGCAAATCAACTATTCCGGTGTTGCACGGCCCATCCTCAAATCAATAGTAGTCAAATCACACATCAACAATCAGTCAAATCAACAAATCAACCTTCCCTCCCGGCCCCATCGGAATTTTTGACTCCGGCTATGGCGGCTTGACGGTGTTCCGCGAAATCGTGCGGGTACTCCCGCAATACGATTACCTCTATTTGGGAGACAATGCCCGTGCACCTTATGGACCGCGTTCTTTTGAGGTGGTGTACGACTATACGTTGCAATGTGTAAAATTGCTCTTTGATTTAGGGTGCCGATTGGTTATTTTGGCGTGTAATACGGCTTCCGCCAAAGCATTGCGCAATATTCAGCAACTCGATCTGCCCAATATGCACCCTGATTTGCGCGTGCTGGGTGTCATTCGGCCTACTGCGGAGCGTATCGGTTTGTTTACCAAAACTGCTCAGGTAGGCATTTTAGCCACGACCGGCACCGTGGTATCGGAGTCCTATTTGATAGAAACTCAAAATTTTTTCCCGGAAATTCAGGTGTTTCAGGAAGCTTGCCCCATGTGGGTATCCTTGGTGGAAAACAATGAACACCTGTCGCCGGGAGCCGATTATTTTGTAAAAAAACATTTGGATAACCTGTTGATCCAGGCACCTGATATAGATGCCATTATCTTAGGTTGTACGCATTATCCATTGTTGTTGCCAAAAATAGAACAATTTTTGCCTTCCCATATTCGGGTCATCTCCCAAGGGCCTATTGTGGCAGATAGTTTGGCCGATTACCTGAAAAGGCACCCTGAAATGGAAATATTATGCCGAAAAGGCGGCAAAATTGAGTTTTACACGACTGAATCTCCTGAAAATTTTGATGCGAAAGCCAGTATTTTTTTGGGGAAGGAAGTCCGGTCGAGACATGTAGTGACACGGGAATGAATTAGTTGATAAGTAGGTAAATAGAAATAATCGTGGTTTTGAATTTCATTAATTACCTTATTATCAAAGGTTTGTGAGACTGTGGACTGCCGACTATTGACTGTGGACTACTTATCAACGCATCAACAATGTAGTCATTCATCTTTTAAAAAAGGAAGTTGCTCGCGGTATTCCCGGAGCGCAGGCAGGGATAGCGTTGCCGTAAAAACACCTTCCTGTCCCGAAATGCGGGTAATGGTGTGTCCTGCATAGTCTGTGATGCAAGAATCGCCCCTGTATTCAAAGTCTTTTCCGTCTTTTCCGCAAATATTGACCCCGGCAACATAGCACTGGTTTTCAATGGCCCTTGCGGTCAGGAGTGATTGCCAGTGGTGCGCACGGCGATTGGGCCAATTGGCCACATAAATCAACAAATCATATCCGTCCTCCCCGGCAGTATTCCGGCTCCAAGCCGGAAATCGCAAATCATAACAAATCAACGGACGAATGCGCCAGCCTTTCCAGTGCACAAGGAGCCGCTCGTTGCCCGGCGTATAATGGTTGTTCTCCCCTGCCAGGGTAAACAGGTGTTTCTTATCGTATAGTTTGTACTGCCCGTCGGGATACATCCAAATCAGCCGGTTGTAAAACTGCCCCGATGCCGTGCAGATAAAACTACCCGTGATAGCAGCACCGAGTGTATTAGCCTGTGCGCTTAGCCAGCGCATAGTCGGGCCATCCATCGGTTCGGCTAATGCGGTGGCCTGCATGGAAAATCCCGTGGTAAACATTTCGGGCAAAATAACCAAATCGGTGGTACCCGACAACGTACTCAATTTTTCGCCCAACATTTGTCGGTTGGCTTCCGGGTTTTCCCAATGAAGCGGCGTTTGCAGGAGGGTAATTCGCATAAATTTATTGGATAAAAGATTATCTGCAACGTTATTAAAAATTATTTATAGATTTGCCCCGACCAATGAAAAAACGCCGACTGCAATAAATTGCCGCCGACGTTGTACATACAATAGAATGGATAATTTCAGATAAGCGGATGAAACAATCGTGCATTACACTTACTGTTTTTTTTCTATGTTAGTGCCGCACCCTAATAAAATTGTTCAAACCAGGCGCTAATGTCTGAAAAAATTTTTAATCTGCAAACTTTTTAACAAAAAGATGCCGAATTTTCAAATCAAAGAAACTCCCGACACTTATGATGTCGTGATAGTAGGTTCCGGCGCCGGAGGCGGAATGGCAGCCTACACCTTAGCCAAAGCCGGCGCAAAAGTATGCCTTTTAGAGGCTGGCGGGTATTTTGACCCTGCCGACCCTAAATACATGACACAGATGCAGCCGCCCTGGGCCTCACCCCGACGGGGGGCTGGCACTACCCGGGCTTTTGGCGATTTTGATGCCGCCTGGGGTGGCTGGCAAATTGAAGGAGAGCCGTATTCGGTAGCATCCGGTACCGAATTTCACTGGTTTCGCTCCCGAATGCTCGGTGGCCGCACCAACCACTGGGGACGCATCTCTCTCCGATTTGGCCCTGATGATTTTCGGCGCGGCTCCATCAGTGGTGTCGGCGACGACTGGCCCATCGGATACGATGACATGAAGCCCTGGTATGACAAGGTGGATCAGTTGATTGGTATATTTGGCAGCGTAGAAAACCTGCCCAACGAGCCAGATGGTATATTTTTGCCCCCTCCAAAGCCTCGTCTGCACGAAGCAATGCTAAAAAAAGCCGGTAAAAACCTGAAAATACCCGTCATTCCTGCGCGGTTGTCGATTCTTACGCAGCCCATCAACAACGAACGCGGTGTGTGTTTTTACTGCAATCAATGCAACCGGGGTTGCTCTGCTTATGCCGATTTTTCGGCCAGCTCCTGCTTAGTGATCCCCGCCCTCAAAACCGGCAACCTTACCCTGCGCAATCAGGCTATGGTGCGCGAAGTGCTAACCGATGCCAAAACTGGCCTTTGCACCGGTGTATCATTTGTGGATACCGAAACGCTGGAAGAAGTGACGGTGCAGGCCAAAATTGTGGTGCTGGGCGCGTCCGCCTGCGAATCATCCCGCCTGCTCCTCAATTCCAAATCGGCGCGCTTTTCCAACGGCTTAGCCAATAGCAGCGGCGTGATTGGCAAATACCTGAACGACTCTACGGGTGCCAGTCGCAGCGCCTTTGTGCCGGCCCTGATGGACCGCAAACGCTTCAATGAAGACGGCGTAGGGGGTATGCACATTTATACCCCCTGGTGGTTAGACAATAAAAAATTAGATTTTCCGCGCGGCTACCATATTGAATACGGTGGCGGCATGAAAATGCCGGGTTATGGCTTTGGTTTTGGGCTGGAATCTCTGAACGGGCAATATACCAAGACCGGAGCGCCGATGGCAGCCGGAGGGTATGGCAGCCGTTTGAAGGAAGATGCCCGCCGCTTTTACGGCGCCTACATCGGCATGGCCGGCAGGGGCGAACCCATTCCTTTGGAAAGTAATTATTGCGAGATTGACCCCAATAAAGTAGATAAGTACGGCATTCCTGTTTTGCGGTTTAATTATAAATGGTCAGAAAACGAAGTTCGTCAGGCCAAGCACATGCAGGACACTTTTGAAGAAATCATCCGGGAAATGGGGGGCATAGCGCTCGGCAACAAGCCCGGCCCGGAAAACGACTACGGCTTAGAAGCACCCGGAAAAATCATCCATGAAGTGGGTACCGTGCGGATGGGAAATAACCCTAACCGCTCGGCGCTCAACAGCTGGCAGCAGGCGCACGATGTCAAAAATCTGTTTGTCGTGGATGCGGCCCCGTTTGTTTCTCAGGGCGACAAAAATGTAACCTGGACGATCTTGGCGGCTTCAATGCGCACGTCAACGTACATAACGGAGCAGGTAAAGGCGGGGAAAATATAAGTAGTGGCGCGGGAATGAATTAAGTAGTTCACAGTCAATAGTCGGCAGTCCACAGTCTCACAAACCTTTGACACCGTTCCTTATTACCCACATTTCGACCACATTTTTATAAAAAATTGATGATCAATTCATTGTTAAGTATTTTTATTTTTAATTTATTTAAATTACTTTCTTGTAATATATTGATTTTCAATTATTTGCAGAATATAGTCGAAATGTAGGTTATAAGTAACTCATTATCAATATTTAGCGAATTGCTGTCAAAGAATCTATTTAATATTAAAATTTGTTACGCATTTTTATCTGTAAATGAATGAATTGAATGGTAATAACATAAATTTTTTTTCCAAAAAAAGTTTATGTTATTACCATTCAATTCATTCATTCCCGCGTATAAATCATGTACTACATTATTGTCAATCCAGCCGCGGGAGGCGGCCGTCTTGGTAAAAAATGGCCCTTTTTGGAGCAGGCACTACAGGAGTCAGGGTTGGCTTATACCGTGCAATTCACGCAGTCAAGGGGCCATGCTATTCGGTTGGTGGAAGACGCTGTTTTGCGCGGACATCGGCAATTTATTGGCGTAGGGGGCGACGGCACTCACCATGAAATAACGAATGGTATTTTGACCCAATCAGTTATTCCGCCGTCAGCCATACTGTACGCGCCCCTGCCTTTTGGCACCGGCAACGACTGGGCAAGGATGTATGGTTTTTCTGCCGATCTAAAAAAACGCCTGCATCAGATCGTACACAATGAGCCTTTTTTTCAGGATGTCGGGCTGGTGGAATACGTGCAAAACGGACAACCTGCATCGCGGTACTTCATCAATGTTGCCGGAATGGCCTACGATGCCTTCGTGGTAAAAAAATCAGCAGAAACCGCCTCAAAAATACGCTCCCGCCTCCATTATTTAATGCTCTTGACCCGCTATCTGTTTGATTACGAGCCGACAAAAGCCATCGTGCGTTTTGATGACCAGATAGTAGAAGATCATTTTTATACCATCAATATTGGCATTTGTCGCTATTCGGGCGGCGGGATGCAATTGGTTCCGCACGCAGTACCCGATGATGGCCTGTTGGCGCTGACCCTTGCTCGCCAGATGTCGAAAGCAGCCGTGATGTTGCAAACACATCGTTTTTACAACGGTTCTATTTTTAAAAGTGCACGGGTCAGCGGGTTTCAAACCCAACATATAACAGTAGAACACAGTGGCAGCGAACCAATGCTGTTAGAAGCGGATGGGGAATTTTTGGGAAATACCCCTGTACAGTTTTCCATCCTGAAACAAGCGTTGAAGATAGTCTGAAAATGGCAGATACCCTGTACTTTATTGCACCGTTTTTTTACCCTTAGATTTCCAATCATTCATGCCTCCGCTATAGTCATAAATTTTTTTAAAACCCATTTTCTCCATTTGCGTGGTAGCTTTACCACTTCGGCCGCCACCAGCACAGTACACAATCACCGGTTTTTCTTGGTCCAATTGGGCCATTTGAGCCTGAAAATCGGGGCTATTAAAGTTGATGTGCTTTGCACCAGCTATTTTGCCGGTTTGCTGCACCTCGGCAGGGGTGCGCAGATCAACGAGTTGCACAGCGGTATCCGCGCTTAACATAGCCTCCGTTTGGGCAGCGTCAATTTTGGTTTGTGCCTGCGTATTGGGCGCGCAGGAGAACAGGGAAAGAAGCAGGAAAAATACCGTTTTTTGCATGATAGACTTGATTGCTGATTTGGGAATTGGAGCAAAGATACGGACAATTAATAAATCGCCCATATTATATCCGATATACTCATTTTCCTTACCATTATTATATTTTATTATGCCGATAGAATTGACCAAACCTAAGTAGGCAACCCGTCCCATAAAACTACCTGTAGCGGATACTGATGATGCTTCGCTCAAAGGCTTGATTCATTAACTGTAGAAGATACCTCTAATAAGATTATTTTGGTACTTGGTTTCCCACAAATCCCGACTAATTGTCAACTCCAAATTCCGCTTGCGGAGTTGCCTGATTATCATTGATTTTTCCTTGGCTTTCTTTTTCCAAAGATTAGCATTACTTTTGCCCTGTCCTACGGAACGGTTCTCCTTTATTTTTTGACTTTTCACACAGTAAAAGCAGGGAGACTTTTTTTATTTTTTTGACAGCCTATGCAAAACTAAAGGGTTATGTTGTTTCATACCCAGCCCGGTAGTACAAAACAAATAAACAAACAAACAGCCTTGATAAAAGCAACCTGTATTACCACCCTCACAGATGCCCGTTATTTTGCGGCAAGAGCAGTAGATTACCTCGGTTTTAACTTAGAAGCGGGAACACGGGGCTATTTAGACCCCATTTACATGAAAGCCATTCGCGAATGGGTGGAAGGGCCGCGTATTACAGGCGAGTTTTCCCGGTCTTCAACCGCCGATATACGCGAAGCAGCCCTGTTTTATGGATTAGATGCCGTTCAGGTAGCCGCTGCTGTCCACCTAGAGCAGCTGGCTGATTTGGCAGGAATAGAAGTGCTGCTGTGGATAGATACCGGTAATATAACCCCCGCTCAGGCCATCGGGATGTTAGAATATGCCCGGCCGTATATTTCGTATGCCATCCTGGATGCCTCCACTGAGGGCAATTTACCACTTGAATGGTTGACAATTTGTCAGCAGTTCCCCGTATTACTCCACACAAATGGTACCGCTGCTGAAACAAAAGTACAGATGGAAATGTTTCAACCGGCAGGTTTGAGCATTTCCGGCGGAGCAGAGGAGCGCACTGGCGTAAAATCTTTTGAGGAAATAGAGGAAATATTGGATGGGCTGCTGGAAGAACGAAAATAAACGCCGTATAATACTGCTTTTTAAACTAAATAATATGTATCCGTCATTAGCATCCGATTCCGCATTTTCGCCCGATTCCCGTGTATGGATTTACGTGGCTAACCGACCGCTCACAGAAACGGAAGCAACTTGGGTGCAACCCCGTTTAGACGCTTTTACCCGTCAGTGGACCGCCCACAATGCCGCATTAAAAGCAAAAGCAGAGGTATTTGATCGCCAAATGATTATTGTAATGGTGGATGAAACCCAAGCGGGTGCCAGTGGCTGTTCGATTGATAAATCTGTTCATTTTATGGAGGCATTAGGCGCGGAAATCGGCATTGACCTGTTTGAACGGATGCGTTTTGGTTGGGCCGAGAATGGGCAATTGCACTTTGAGCACCGGGATACCTTCGTCCGACGCGTACAGGAAGAGCGCATCCACCCGGATACACCGATGGTGAATACACTCGCCCTAACGAAACGAGATCTTTCAGAAAACTGGCTAAAACCTTTTAGTAAAAGTTGGCACAAGCGATTGGTTTAATTTTTTCAAAAAATATAACCGTAAATCCATCTCTTGTTGTATCTTTGCGGCACCAAATCTTTACAAAAGAAAAATTATTAAAAAAGTCAGATATATTGTCAGGTTGATTTGGAAATAACCCAACAATAGATTCAAAAACCTGCCTTTTTAATACTTACAAAAAAGTCCTTTGACATCATGCTTAGTCGTCGCAGCGTTCGTATTAAAGTCCTGCAATTGTTGTACATGCTTAACCGGGATGAGCAACTGGCTTTCCCGGAAATGGTAAAGCAATACAATGAAGGTATTTGGAAAACTTATGAGATTTATATTTTACAACTCTATCTGCTGCTCAGAGTAACCCAATATGCGGAAAAAGATGCCGCTAACCGGGCCACTAAACTATTGCCTTCCGAAGAAGATAAGATTTTTTTACCGCGCCTGTACCACAACCCCTGCGTGCAAAGTCTTGCCAACCACGTACTGTTTCTCAATTTAGTAAAGAAATACAACACGGGCGATAAAATTGACGATGACCATATCCGCTCCCTTTATTTAGCATTTGCGGCTACCGAAGAATATACCCAATACACCGCCATCGCCGAACCAACCATTGAGCAACACACTAAAATTATTTTAGAGTTGTATCGCTTCCTGCTCGGACACGATCTGTTTATAGAAATGACAGAAGACCGTTACAACAGCTGGCAGGACGACGAATCGCTGGTAGTAGGTGCCATCAAAAAAACACTGAAAGCCATGCCGCTTTCCGGCCCTTTTTACGAGGAACACGAGCCTTCTGATGAAACTGTCCGCGATTTTGGCGAACAATTATTGCGCAAAACCTGTCAGGAAGACCCTGCCCTTTTTGCTTTAATTGATCCCATGCTCAAGAATTGGGATGCCGAACGCGTCGCCATTCTTGATATGATCATGTTGAAAATGGCCTTGTGCGAACTCTTACATTTCCCAACGATCCCCGTTAAAGTCACGCTGAATGAGTTTGTAGAAATTTCTAAAATTTATTCTACTGATAAAAGCAAAGAATTTATCAACGGCATCCTTGATCGTTTGATGAAAAAACTAACTAAAGAAGGCAAAATAAACAAAGAAGGTCGTGGGTTGGTGGAATGAGGAATTGAAGAATTGAGGAGTTGAAGAATGAGTCCCCTCCGAAAAGTCAAATGCAGTACTTTTGGCTGCGAAATATCGAAAAATCTTTCAAATTTTCGATCCTTTTAGCACGATTTTGCCCTTTTTCCCAATGAAAATGCTAATAAAAAATGAATTCCCGACTTTTCGGAGGGGACTCAGGAATTGAGACACAAGATGTGTTAAAACACTAAAAAACTAAAAAACCAACGCATCAACACAAAGCATGAGCGATATTCGCCCAATAAAAATACACAATAGCCTAAGTGGCAAAAAAGAAACTTTTACACCGCTGACACCGGGCAGAATTGGTATGTATGTGTGCGGCCCCACCGTTTATAGCGATGTACACCTCGGAAACTGCCGCACTTTTGTGAGTTTTGACGTCATTTACCGGTATTTGACGCAAATAGGGTATAAAGTACGGTACGTGCGCAATATCACCGATGTAGGACACCTGTTGGACGACGGGGAAGACCGCATGGCCAAAGGTGCCCGGCTGGAGCAGTTGGAACCCATGGAAGTTGCCTACAAATACACCGTAGGTTTTCGCGAAATGATGCGCATTTTTAATGCCTTGCCCCCCGGTATAGAGCCACAGGCAACCGGCCATATTCCCGAACAAATTGAAATGATAGAAGAAATCCTGCGCCGGGGTTATGCTTACGAAGTCAACGGTTCCGTGTATTTCAATGTATTAAAATTTGCGCGGGAAAATACCGGTATCTACGGGCAACTCTCCGGTCGTGTAGTGGAAGAACTGATAGCAGAGAGCCGCGATAACCTCAAAAATCAGGAAGAAAAGAAACACCCTGCCGATTTTGCCATCTGGATAAAAGCAGCGCCGGAACACCTCATGCACTGGAAAAGCCCTTGGTCAACAGGGTTTCCCGGCTGGCATTTGGAGTGTTCCGCCATGAGTACCAAATATTTAGGGCAAACCTTCGACCTGCACGGCGGCGGCGGCGACCTGAAATTTCCGCACCACGAAAACGAGATAGCCCAGAATTTTGGTGCCTGCGGTTGCATCCCCGCCCGCTATTGGATGCACGCCAATATGCTCCTGCTCAACGGACGAAAAATGAGCAAAAGCGAAGGCAATACCATCACGCCCGACCAGTTGTTCACCGGCGACAGCCCCTTTATTACAAAAAGTTACTCGCCAATGGCCCTGCGCTTCTTTATGCTCCAGGCCCATTATCGAAGCACGCTCGATATCACCGATGAAGGATTGCAAGCCGCTGAAAAAGGGTTTAAAAAACTGATGGAAACCAACAGTATCCTGCAAAAAATGCCGCCGGATGCTGTTACCTCCTCGGCAGATACCGATTCAGACCGCGCTATTTTGACACTCCTTGAAGACGCGTATCAGGGCATGGACGATGATTTCAATACGGCCATTGCCATTGCCTCCCTCAATGAATTGGGCAGTTATGTGCACAAATTAGTCAATCGCCAGTTGGAGGTATCCGAAGTGTCACCCTGGGTGTTGGAACGCATGAAAACAGCGTATCGCAATTTTATTTTTGATATTTTTGGGCTGAAAGACGAATCAGTGGAAGACGACGGGACGGTTGACCGCCTGATGGCGCTTGTTTTAGATATGCGTGCACAGGCCCGCGCCCGCAAGGATTGGGCCGCCAGCGACCAAATTCGCGATGCCCTAACAGAAGCAGGCATTTTGGTAAAAGATGGGAAAGAAGGGGTTTCGTGGGCAAAAAAGTAGGCCGAATCATCCATGTGCCTGACCACACAACGTTCGCAAGCAGGCCGGGCACCAGTAGATCCACCCAGTTTTTATGCGAATGGAATAATACCCCTAAACGCTTAGGAACGGTGTCAAAATAAAGTATCAATCTTATCTGATTCCTTTTCACTCAAATTGCCCATCTTTTTGTTTAAATAGCCCCGCTATTAGCCCAAAAAGATAGTTATTTGAGCAAAAACTAATTTACCTAAGTTTAGTACTTTACGCTGACACCGTTCCTTAAATAAAAACCAAAAATTTGTTATGCGTTTTTACGTGCAAATGAATTATTTTGCTAGTATTTGCCCGTTTTTTTGCAAAAAAAAGCAAATACTAGCAAAATAATTCATTCCCGTTCCACTAAGTAGGTAAATAGAAATAATCGTAGTTTTAAATTTCATTAATTACCTTATTATCAAAGGTTTGTGAGACTGTGGACTGCCGACTATTGACCGTGGACTACTTATCCACACTATATGAAAAAATACCTGACCGAATCCATCGGCGCTTTTCTTCTGACCTTAGTATTTATAGTGGCAGGCAATGTACCCGGCAACACCCAGCTGATGCCCCTTGGCTACGCTGGCCTGTTAATAGCACTGACGTATTCCGGCATTGGAGTATCCGGCGCGCATTACAATCCCGCTATTACTTTTGCCGTATTTTTGCGCGGGAAAATAGATAAAATTGATACAATATATTATATTTTATTTCAATTTATCGGGTCGTTTTTTGCTGCTCTTATAGGGTCGTTATTGCTCGGTGCTCAGGGTATAACAGATTTGAATCCACATGTTACGCCGGCTTTTACTGGTTTATTATCCGAATTAATTGGTACTTTTGCGTTGGCATATACTTGGCTTGCCACGACCAAAGAACGCAACGGCCACAGTGTCATTGCGCGTGGCTTGGCTATTGGGTGCCTATTACCCGGCTTAATGTACACTTTTAGCGGCATTTCACGGGCTTTATTCAATCCTGCCTTGGCATTGGGCAGCATGCTAACTGGCACTGTCAGCGGTTCCGACTGGTGGCTATACTTTTTAGGCAGTGCTATGGGTGCTGCTACAGCGGCTACTTTTGTGGCCGCTACTGAAGAATAATTGATTGTTCAATATGAAATTTTCATTCCGCATTGCCCGCCGCTATCTGTTTGCCAAACGGAGTACCAATGCCATTAATATCATCACGGGTATTTCGGTATTGGGGGTATCTATTGGTACAGCGGCACTGATTCTGGTACTCTCCGTCTTCAATGGATTTGAAGATTTATTGGCGGGGTTATTCGGCTATTTCAATCCGGAAGTAAAAATAATGCCCGCTAAAGGTAAAACATTTGCCGTAGACAGCCTGCAACTTACCCGTTTGAAGGCCATACCCGGTGTGTTGTACGTGAGTGAAACCTTAGAAGAAATAGCCTTTTTCGAATACGAAGGTTCACAAGATTTTGGGGTACTAAAAGGAGTGGACAGCCTGTTTCACAAAATAAATGGCATTGATTCTACCGTACAGGAAGGGCAGTATTTGTTAGAAACAGCAGAGCGAAACTACGCCGTAGTAGGAGCCGGATTGCGCAATAAACTCAGTATCAACGTATTGAATCCCCTTGCTACCATGACCGTGTATATGCCCTCCATCCAGCAGGGAGGGGTATTAGATAAGCCTTTCAAATCGCGCCTGATGTACCCGGCCGGCACTTTTGCCATACAGCAGGATTTCGACAATCAGTATATTCTGAGCAACCTTTCCTTTGTTCAGGATTTATTAGATGTGCCACCCGGCACCGTTTCCTCATTAGAAATAAAATGCAGGCCCGATGTCAATATAAACAGGGTAAAAACGCAGGTAAGCACTTTATTGGGGTCTGATTTTACGATAAAAAACCGCTATGAGCAAAATGAGGCTTTTTTTAAAGTAATGCAATTGGAGAAGTGGATGGGATATGCCATTACCACGCTGATGCTCATCCTGATGGCCTTTAATACCATCGGTGCCTTGTGGATGATTGTATTGGACAAACAAAAAGATATTTCTATCCTGAAAAGCATGGGCGCTGATGACCGCACTATCCACCAAATTTTCCTGCTCGAGGGGCTCCTATTGACCATTTTAGGTCTGTTAATCGGTATGGGTTTAGCCATTGTTTTATACCTCTTGCAGAAGTATCTCGGCATTATTCGCATCCCGGAGGGCTTCCTAGTAGAGACCTACCCCATCGCTATGCGGATCACCGATTTTCTTCCCGTAGCCCTCACCGTATTGGGCATTGGGCTGCTGGCCTCCTTGGCCCCTGCCCGCCGGGCGGTACAGGTACCCGCATTTTTGAGAGAAGAATAAGCCGTCTCAAATCAACAAAATCCTCCAATTCTTGCAACTCAACAAATTCTTATTAATGACTTATCAGCCTTTCAACTGCCGACCATCGCTTGGGAAATACTTATTGTCATTATTATTCTGCCTTCCGCTGCTGCTTTCGGCGCAAAAAAACATCACGTTGGAAGACATCTGGCAAAAAAACACGTTCAACAGCAAGGGCATACCGGGGTTTAACTTCCAAAATGACGGGGTGCACTATACCCGCCTTGCAGGGGCGGTCATGGAACAATACGACCTGCGAACGGGCGAAAAATCCGGTGTTTTGCTGGATGTTACTGCCATTCCGGCTGGAGCAGCAACTGGTTGGGCAGGCAGTTTTGATGGCTACGTTTTTAGCGGTGACGAATCAAAATTGCTGCTGTCCTGCCATACAGAACAGCTATACCGCCGGAGCAGCCAGTCTGATTTTTATGTTTTTGACCTGAAAACCAAAAAACTCACCCGTTTGCACAACGGCCCAAAACAACGTCACCCAACCTTTTCACCCGATGGTAATATGGTCGCGTATGTGATGGAAAACAATTTGTATTATCTTGATTTACAAACCAATAAAACAGTACAAGTAACAACCGACGGTCAACGAAATGCCATCATCAACGGTGCTTCTGATTGGGTGTATGAAGAAGAATTTGAGTTAGTCCGCGCTTTTGAATGGAGTCCCGACGGGAAAATGCTGGCCTTTTTGCGGTTTGATGAAACCGAAGTGCCAGAGTTTACGATGGAAATGCACCGGGGTGGTGCCTACCCCGAAGGGGTCACGTTTAAATACCCCAAAGTAGGAGAAAAAAATGCGACGGTCAGCGCCTATTTTTATGAGATAGCCACTGCGGAAACCCGCCCGGTCACGCTGCCGGAAAACAAGGAAGTAATCGATTTTTACCTTCCCCGGTTGCAGTGGACACCCGGCAAAAAATTGTGCCTGACTTGGATGAATCGCCTGCAAAATCACGAAAAGCTGCTATTGGCCGACCCCGCTACCGGCCAATGCACCACCCTGCATGAAGTCACTAACCCCGCGTATATTGACCTGCATGAGGTGCATTTTCTGACGGATGGTTCCGGCTTTTTGAAACAAAGCGAAAAAAGTGGCTTCAATCACCTCTATCGCTTCGATATGAAGGGGCAAGAAAAGGCCGCCATTACCAAAGGTAACTGGGATTTAACCGACTTATACGGCGTGGATGAACGCAATGGCCGCGTATTTTTTCAGGCAGCAGCCATCACCCCCATGCAGCGGGAAATTTATTCGGTAGATATGAAAGGAAAAAATCGAAAAAAAATCAGTGCCGCACCGGGTACCCACAGCGCCCGTTTTAGTAAAACTTTCGACTATTCAGTACGCACCTTTTCTACGGCAAACACACCACCGCAATACGAAGTATGCGACAGGAACGGGAAGACAACACGAAAATTGGAGCAAAATACGGTACTCGCGGGTACCCAGACCGAGCATGGCACCCTGCCGGTAGAATTTTTTAAAGTCCCATTGCAAAACGCCCCGGCACCCAACGGCACCACGTGGAGCGGCGACCTGAATGGTTGGATGATTCGCCCGACGGCACAGCAATATCAGGGCCAAAAATTGCCCGTCCTGATGTTTGTCTATGGCGGTCCAGGCAGCCAACAAGTGACGGATGCCTGGAAAGGTGCCAATTATTGGTGGTTCCAGATGCTGGCACAGCAGGGCTACGTGGTAGCTTGCGTGGACAATCGCGGCACCGGCGCACGCGGAGAAGCGTTTAAAAAAATCACTTATAAACAACTCGGAAAATACGAAACGGAAGACCAGATTGCGGCGGCCAAACACCTTGGAACCCTGCCTTTCGTGGATCCGGCTCGAATCGGCATTTTTGGCTGGAGTTATGGCGGTTATATGTCCTCTTTGTGCCTGCTCAAAGGCGGTGATGTCTTTAAAGCCGCCATAGCAGTGGCACCGGTGACCAACTGGAAATGGTATGACAGCATTTACACGGAACGCTACATGCAGACCTATAAAGATAACCCGGATGGCTACGAACAAAATTCACCCGTCAACTTTGCCGATCAACTCAAAGGCAAATACCTGCTGGCCCACGGCCTCGCCGACGATAATGTACACTTTCAAAACGCTGCTGAAATGTCTAACCAGCTAATTTCTGCCGGAAAATCGTTTGATTCCATGTTTTACCCCAATCGCAATCACGGTATATCGGGAGATAATGCCAGAATTCATTTATATACAAAAATGACCAATTTTTTGAATAAAAATCTCAAGGGAAAGGGGGACAAAGTGGTGGAGAAGCCGTAAATACGGTAACTTTAAAAATTTTGGCTCCATTTCACCACAAAAAAAGGAGCAACCGCCGTAATGCTGTTCGTGCTTTGACTCAAAACGGTTGCTAAGGACTGCCCAAAAGATGGAGTTTCCAAAAGATTAAACGCTTGAAATTCCGTACTCCCGTGCCATTTTGGAAGGTGCAGCAGGCCATTGCAGTCCGCTGTAAAAAAAGTGCTGTACCGTTCCTAAGGTAGTACACGCCACTACTTTACGACCATCAATTTGCGCGTGAGTCGCCTGCCATCTTCTAATCTTATTTCTACGGCATAAAACCCCGACGGCAGGGAGGGAGGAAGATTGAAACACAAACGGGTACTACTTTCGGTGGTACTGTACTCCCCAATCCTGCGACCGCTCGCATCATAGAGGCAAACATAGTGACAGGATGCCCCCTCAGAATGAATACAGAACCGCGAAACAGCTGGATTAGGAACGATGAAGACCCTCGCGGCAGGGATCGGTATCTCCTCCCAAGATGTTAAGGAACCGTTGGCGTACACTTTCATCAAAAAACCCGCAGATTTATTGCTGTTTGGGGCTTCCCATATTTCACCTGCCATAATAATATCATTGTTTTCATCAATATCCATATCCCAAATAGCAAATGACCCGGTTCCGGCGTAAGTGAACTCCCATATACGCTGATAATCCGGCGAAAACTTGACTACGCGGATTTTATTCGGCGCTTGCCCAAAGGTGACGGCATCCACCCCGGAAATCACATAATCACCCTTTCGGTCCCGCCGCATTTGAGTGGCATGAGTGATGTCCAAAGAGGGCTGATTGATCGGAATATGGGCCTCTAAAAGGATCGTATCTGACTCGACTCGAAGCTTAGAAAAACTAAGCGCTAACGGAACATTTCTGGACAAGCCCTTGCTGTAACAAATCGGCATACCGTCGGCTCCGGTTTCACAACTCATCATATCATCAAAAGTGTTATATCCTATGCCCTCATATTGATACTCATACCGGAGTTGTAATTGTTTCAATACTTGAAAATTTTCATCGGTGAGCAGCATAAAACCAGTGAAACTGCACACCACATAGCGTTTAGCCGGTTCTACCCAAATAAATTCTATGATATGATTTTTATAAAATTGCCCCGTGAGCCGCTCAAAATAATTGAATCGGTAGTCATTATCCAGCCCAATGTAGCAATTGTCGGTGATGCCTACATTCGCTTTTTCGACGATACCAAAGCCTTCCCATAAGGCTTTGTAAGGGTTGTATTTCATCATATTGAACCACAATTGGGTATTGTCTTCCAAAGGCAACACGTCTATGATGGTAAGATTCTGTAAGGCGGTATCTAAAGCAAAAATCAGGCAATAAAATTTTCCCTCGCGCTTAGCGCTGCTAATATAGACATATCGGGTTGTGTCATCAATTATATAGGAACAATTGATATTAGTATAGTTTTCCACGGAATCTAATACCCGCTCATGCATCACCCGGCCTTTGGTATCGGCTACAAAAGCGGTATATCCCGTAGTCGTTCGCTGAGTAAACCCTATTTTATGGAACTGCGAGGGTGTCATTTCATTGATCCGGGCGAAATTACCTTCGGACGAATAACGCACTAATATGGTATCGCCTTGAGCGGCAGCGAGGCAGGATATACACGAAAAAAAAAGAATCAGGTATGGTTTCATACAATAGTATAAGAGTGGTGAGGCCATTGGATCAAGGTACACTGCGAACCATCCGTTTGCCTAAAAAAACGCCGATTCGCAGTGCTAACTATTTTTAATCTGGATGATTAAAAACTAAAGTCGTCTATGTCGGTGTCAAGCGGATTATCCCAGCCGGGAGCAATCGTTAGCCCGAATACAGGGGTACCATAGCAATAATTGGCCCGAATACGGTTGGCTGTATACTCACAAACGGAGCCGCCACAAAAACAAAAATCCACCCCCAAATTAATAGACACAAAAGATTTGCCTTCGGGTATCAGAAAAGGATTCTCGCCAATTTGATCATAAATGGAGCAATAAACACAATTTAGCGGGTCTTCAGGGTAATTAGGATCGGAAAAGTCTGCTTTAACGCAAGTACCGATGCTTTGATTTCCCAAGTTATAAAGCTCTACTACTTTCGGAACGTACCCAATATCTATACACTTAACATCAACGAAACCGATAAATCTTTTGCCGGGTCGGGTCGGCAGGTGATTGGCAAGATAATTATAATTGAGCCGTTTTTCTATTTCCTCATAAGCGGTGGTAGGCCCTGACTCGCAAACGCCCGCTGCACCACAGGCTTCGTTACACATGGGGTTGAGGTAAGTTTTTACGAGTTCTTTTTCTTCGTCTCCTCCTCCTCCGGCACGAAACCCTTCATCCGCAGAAAAATTCCGCGTGGTTCGCTGTTTTTTTGATGTTGTTCTGTGCAGGTATTACATTTTCCAAGTACAGCGGTAACGGTTATATGTGTCTTGCTCCCGCGAACGGAATCCACCTCTACCAGAATGGCAACTGGAAAAACTTCTGTTGTGTCAGTAGAAAGATAATAAGACCGATAAGCATTATACGCTTGAGTATATATGCTGCTCATCATGACTGACTGACTATGATTTTCAATCGTAAACTGATAACTTTTTGACTGATGAGCAGTGCGGGGCCTGTTCTTTGTAGTCGCAATATTGATCAGTGCTTCTACCCCTGCTGCTATATGTTCAGCAGTATATGTGCCTGATGTGGGTGACTCAGTAAGTGTGTTTTTTAAGTCTGTTTGGAAGGTTTTCAATCAGGCGTGGGTTACTGAAAACTGTTCTCTGGAATCTACCCCAACAAAAGTATTTTTGTTTTCAGACTGAAACTGCTGTGCTACTTCTTTTCGGCATCCGAAAATGAAAAACATAAAACTTGCTGAGAGCAAAAAGCAGAATATTATTGCTCTCCCCATTTTTTTAAAGTTAAATTTTTTCATAAACGCTGATAATTTTTGGATAACATGATTAAAAAATGAATGCAATAATTTCATTTTGAATTTTTGTGGCATTCTACACAGCATTATGGTATTACAATTTTATCTTCGCATGGTATTTACCCTGTTCAATCTTCAGGGTATCCGGCGAGCCAATATCGTATTCCATTTCTCTGACATCTTTAATCAGCGTACCTTCAAAAGTACCCCAAACCTCGCCCGTGGGATCAAGCCGATCAATGGTTAATACGATACTGCTGTCTCTGATAGGAATATAGACATCTCCCATAACATCGCCATCTGAAAGGGCCGTAGCAAAAAAAGCAGTTAACAGGGTATCTTTAACAATACTATTGTATTCCTCTTTCATCGGATAATAAATCCCCACTTTCATCGGGACAAAATCAAAATAAAACGCGGCTCTTTTGTATCCAGCTGCATTACAGTTTAAAAGTGCTAAACTAAATTTATTGAAAAACTCTGGCCCTTTCCCTCTCCAGATGTCACAAACAAGGCTCCAAGGGGAGCCATTTTTCAACGCCGAACCTTTAAAAATACTTTTTCGGATATCTTCTTCTTCCAGAGGCGGATTAGGCTCTTTTTTACAAGCTGCCCAAAAAAAAAATAGCAGCAAGGGCATAATAAACAGGAGTATTTTTTTCATAATGTAGATATTTTAGCCCACAATTCACCCACAATTTGTCGAATTTGTATTCCAAAAACCCTAATTGCGGGTGAATTTTAGCAATGTGACTGTTATGTTATCCTGTACATTTGGATAACCGTTTTTTGTTAAATTGTGTCAGAACATCTATGTTTTGACGCAGTCTTATTTTTTATTTTAGAATGGTAAATTTTCCGGAGGTATGGTCGTTTTCCAACAGGAATCGGTAAGTATAAATACCATTGGAAGAATGATAGAACAGTCACTGGCAACACTGATGACGGGGCCGTAAGCAACGCCTCCCAATGCCTGTTGCCAAGCATAGGTACAGTTGCCAATTCCGGTGCCGCTTACGCTCGCGTAAAGCGTGACCGAAGACCCAGTACACCTGTACGGAGAAGATGGGCCGGTGATTTTTACCGAAAACGCATCATTAAACAAGGTGGAATGATTGGATGCCGTGCAGCCAAACCCTCTTATTACAGAAGCGTTATCCCGCGTTCCGGCTATTCCGGTGGGTTGTCCGTCGAAGCTGACATTTGGGTTGGAGTAGTAGTCAATAATTTCCGCAATACGGGTTTCCCCGTACATCATAGTCTTCCGTTTTGTCTTTTTCTTTCCGCATCCCGTTTCAAAAGTATGAGCGTGGGCAGGGCCTAAAGTATTTGTACATCCGCTGCTCGGGTCAGCAGCACTACAAGGCTCATGATGGGCACGAAGGGTATGGCCAAGTTCATGCGCCATCACAATGCTGCTGGAACCTCCATCCGCTTCTACAATTGCCCATCGGCCTCCAAGAAAGGCAACACCAGCAGTATTGTCAGTGGGATTATTTGTATCAGGATCAACAAATAATACCACAATATCTGCACCAGTAGCATTTCTCCGGGCTATGGCTGTCGGATTATTTGAAATAGCCATAATTGATCCTTCATTAGTTCTATTTGCTTCACTAAAGTAGGTAGCGGTAGATTCAGTTCCAATAAAAACCAATCGAACTTGTGAAGGCGTTATCAGGCTATTAAGAAGCGTAACATTAACTTTGTTGATAGCATTTGCTACCAACAATGCAAAATTTGGAACAGCAGCCATCGCGTCAGGTGTAGCCAGCACCAGCACCCGAATGTCGCAATTACCTTCCCTATCTTCAACCCCTTGCTCCGCCTTGCCTTCGGGTGATTGTACACCACCTGGGCAATTCAAAGATACTGTTTCGGAAATAGTGCCGATGGCCTGTTTGCCTTCGCCCAAATCTTCTATGGTATATAGTTTACCCCCCATTCGTAAGTTTCCGATAATCCCGTCGGGGGTTTTAGTCAATAGCAAATCGCCGCTATTGCAGTCTTTACATTCCGGATCACCGGAAGGGCCTTCCTCTAATACAGTGCCATACCACATATACTCGGTTGGAGACTTGTATTCTACCTGCTTCGCCTGAAATGTTTTGCTTCCACATCCGCCTTCCGGGTCTTCAACAACAATCTTACCATTATTCTCTATGGTAAGAAGGTCTGCAAACTGAACAATTTTAATGGAAGTGTAGTTGCTATTAGGGGCCACCATCTTATTATAGCGGCTAAGTTGGCCAATAGTCAACTGCCCCGGCAGTGTCGGTGTCTCTGTAAACAGGCTATTTTGAGCCGATAATAACCAACTCTGAAACATCCGCGTGACCGCAATGACGATTCGTGAAGTGAAGTGAAGTGAAGTTGTGTAACTATCCAGCCGGTCTGACTTCATTTTTCGAAAATCAGAATAAATGACTGTTTTTTATTGAATTAATTTAATTTTAAGAATATAATTCTTGAATTGTTTTAAATTATATATATAAATAATTGATAAAATACTTAAAAATCTTCAAAAAATGACCGGCTGGATAGTTACGAAGTTGTTCATAAAAATTAATGTGCGTTAAAAAAATTATTAAAAATAATTTACAAAGGTATTTTTTATTTAAGCAATTGTCAATATATAGGGCATTATTTTTTTTGAGAATATGATGATTTGGCTTATTTGAGCAAATGTGTGTTAAAGTTTGGTTCTTTAACAATTTTTGTAGTATAGTCTAATTATATTGATTCTATACATAGAATTAATTTATTAAATAACTGATAATCAATTATTTATTTATAATAAATTATTAAAAAACTTTACGGCCACAAAAATTCTCAAAGAGCCAAAGTTTTAAGTAAAAGGAATTACGCTATTACACAACAAGCATGCTTTTGCCGCAGAGATGCGGATTTTGCGCTGGTTTCAGACAAAAATATCTCTTTTAAAATGTTAAAAAACGCATCGTTGTATCATTTTTTAACAGGAGATATTATCTTCCCCCAAAAACGTTTTCGGTGAAGTAATTGGTTGAAGTGCTGTCCAACCCAAAAAACAAGGCATACCAGATAATCAGGCAACCCGCACATAGCCTTCAAATTGCTGACCGGATGCCTGGCCCGCCAGCAGCAAATAACCCGAAGCGATGGCCGCTTTTTTAGAATCAATAGGCCCTGCAATCTAGGGGAGCAGGGCCGATCAGTTTTATTTTGTCAATACCATATTTCAATAAACTCACGGTTCTATTACCGGTTTCTGTTCCTTCGAGTGATCATTTAAAATCTGCGTGTGCGTCCGATAATTCACGCCGTCTAATAATAATTTCAGGCTATCGCGTTCAATGGAATAGGTTGCTAAGTCATTCCCGGTCATAGGATTGGGTTGCGGCAGGTTGAGGCGCAGATGATCTACCTGCTGGCCATTTTTCCAAAAGCGAAAACAAACATGCGGACCGGTAGCCAATCCGGTAGCCCCTACATAACCAATAGTTTGCCCCTGCAAGACACGGGTACCCGGTCGGATGCCTTTAGCAAAACCGCTCATGTGTAAGTATTGCGTTTCGTAAGTGTTATCGTGGCGAAGGCGTACGTAATTTCCATTGCCGCCTTTGCGCGTGGCTTCCGAAACGGTGCCATTGGCTACGGCCAAAATCGGTGTACCCTGCGGTGCTGCATAATCCGTACCAAAATGAGCTCTGTGATAACCTAATATGGGGTGCAGTCTATTGGTGTTGTAACGGCTGGAGATGCGACTGAATTTGACAGGAGCCTTTAAGAAGGCTTTTTTGGCCGGGCGGCCCTCAAAATCAAAATACTTACAGTTTTCGTTGGGCTTGTCGTAGTTGAAAGCGTAGTATTCTTTCTCCTCCCGTTCGTAGAGCGCTGCAAGAATTTTTCCCGTACCAACTGGCTGCCCTTCTACACAATGCTGCTCATAGACCATTTTAAAACGGTCACCTTGTCGCTGGCGGTAAAAATCCACGGAAGAAGCCAAAATATCTATCATACCATCGGCTAATTCATCGTTGAGGCCGTTGTCAGTCAGTGCTTGCCAGAAGCTGGTTTCCAGCACGCCCGATGCCGCTACCACCTGCGTATTTACTGCACGTTGCACCACTTGCACGGAATAAGGCTCCTGTAGCTGAAATAACACATATTGGTAAGGAGAGGGTTCGTACACCATGTATCGGGGTGCTGCCCCGGTGATCTTAGGGTTCAGAAAATTCAGGTTGCGACCAGTACGCATAGAACTGATATTAAATTTACCCTTACAATTATCTACTAATTTTGCGACTTGAGGATAGGTAAGCCCCTGTTGCATCAAAATTTCACCCAGTACATCACCGGAACGAAGTTCTGCCGCTGTCACCTCAAACGCATCCAAGGCAAGGCCCCATTGCAGGTTGTCCGGTATCACTTCTAAGGCATCCAAAGCGGTATGGCCAAAATTGAGCGACGTACCATGTTGCCTGACCACAAAAAAACCGGCGGCGAAAAGGGTAGTAACAATAGCAGACGATAGAATGATGGAACTCCGATAGCGGATGATCGTATTTTTTAAAAGCCGCAGCCATTGCCGCAATAGCAGATTAGTTAGTTGCACGGATTATGTCTTGGTGTAGAAATAATGAATACTAAAAGTAAATCGGGGCGGAAAAATAAATATCTTATCAAAAGGACTGCTGCAAAAGTATAATGAACCATTGATTTCTCCTAACTAAATACCTAAAATTTTACATAAACGAATTGTTTTAAAATTTAAAACAATTCAATTTATTTTTTTATTTTACAATAATGTTTTGAAAATCAAATACTAACACATGATAAAAATATAGTTAATTTAAGGATATGACAATAAAAATTAAATGTTAAAATAGAATAATGCCTTTACATCTACTGTCAGTATGCAAAGGCATTATTCTATTTTAAGCAACAACCAACAGATATCTATGCATTATTTTTGCTGTTCTTCCGTATCTAAAAGGTCTTCGTCGAGCAAGCCGCGTTTCTGGGCAGTTTCTGCATAACCGTGTAATTGTACCGGTTTTTGGGTCTTTCTCATGCGGATATTGAGTACTTCCACAAACATAGAAAAGAAAATGGCAAAATACAAGTATCCCTTAGGCACAGCACCCTCTGTGAAATGACCAAGGTGGGCTGCTTCTGCAATGAGCGAAAACCCGATCAGGATCAAAAAAGAAAGACCCAGCATCTGAATAGTCGGGTGCTCATTCACAAATTTGCTGACGGGACCGCTGAAGATCATCATCACTAATACCGAAGCAATGACGGCTAAAATCATAATCACTATATCATTGGCTATTCCCACTGCCGTCAGGATGGAATCAAAAGAAAACACGACATTGATGATGGTAATTTGCAGGATAATGGCGTTGAAAGCTGCCCCCCCTTTGCTCCTGCCGGGGTCATCTGTCTCCGTGGGGCTTTCCAATTTATGGTGAATCTCATTGGTGGCTTTATACAAGAGAAACATGCCGCCCAGCAACAAGATCAGCCCTTGCCCCGTGACAGCGCCGTGCAGCCCCAGAAAATTGACCTCAAAAAGTGGTGCTTTCATGCCAATAATCCAAGTAATACCAAACAGCAACAGAATGCGCAGCAGCATAGCGAGCGTCAGGCCAATATTCCGGGCCCTTGGCTGTTGCTCGGGGGGGAGTTTGGCCGAAATAATGGATAAAAAGATGATATTATCTACCCCCAGAACTATTTCTAAAAAAGTAAGGGTGAGCAGGCTAATCCATACCTCGCCTGAAGTGAAATCGGGGAATGCAAGCAGGAACATAAATTTGTCAGTTAATGTGCAATGAATTGTTTAAAATCCATCACTTGTTTTGAAGTTTAAAGAAGGTGCAAAGGTAAGCAGATTTTTGGTGTTTTAGTGGCACGGGAATGAATTAGTTGATAGTACTTGTATAATTTTTTTGTAAAAAAATTATACAAGTACCATCAACTAATTCATTTACAGATAAAAACGCGCAAAAATTTTTTATTATGACACAGATTCTTTAATATTCTGGATGATCTGAACAGGGTGCATCAATACCAGGTGCCGCCCATTAGTGTTTCATAATTTTAGTATTGGGTATTGCTACCGTCTTGCATCTTGTGTGTTATGTCTCGTGCTGTGTTCCGCGATATCGTCGGGCGTAGACGACCCGACGTACGGTGCGGTCTACGGGCTTTTGTGTTCTTTTGTCACTTTTATGTTTCAAAAAACCGCTCTACGGGGCTTCTGTGCCGTGCACGATATCGTCGGGCGAGAACGACCTGAAGTACGGTACGCTCTACGGACTTTTGTGTTCTTTTGTCACTTTTGTGTTTCAAAAATACGCTACGGGGCTTCTGTAATGTGCACGATATCGTCGGGCGAGAACGACCTGAAGTACGGTACGCTCTACGGGCTTTTGTGTTCTTTTGTCACTTTTGTGTTTCAAAAATACGCTACGGGGCTTCTGTAATGTGCACGATATCGTCGGGCGAGAACGACCTGAAGTACGGTACGCTCTACGGACTTTTGTGTTCTTTTGTCACTTTTATGTTTCAAAAAATACGCCACGGGGCTTCTGTAATGTGCACGATATTGTCGGGCGTGGACGACCCGAAGTACGGTACGCTCTACGGACTTTTGTGTTCTTTTGTCACTTTTGTGTTTCAAAAAATACGCTACGGGGCTTCTGTAATGTGCACGATATCGTCGGGCGTGGACGATCCGAAGTACGGTACGCTCTACGGACTTTTGTGTTCTTTTGTCACTTTTGTGTTTCAAAAAATACGCCACGGGGCTTCTGTGATGTGCACGATATCGTCGGGCGAGAACGACCTGAAGTACGGTACGCTCTACGGGCTTTTGTGTTCTTTTGTTACTTTTGTGTTTCAAAAAACCGCTCTACGGGGCTTCTGTGCCGTGCACGATATCGTCGGGCG
>Ga0209181_10001137_pt1 | contig 47263 bp, 40 predicted proteins | sample MAT05_FD_187208 | JGI IMG/M metagenome (GOLD analysis project Ga0209181, IMG submission 187208) | Freshwater microbial communities from Lake Fryxell liftoff mats and glacier meltwater in Antarctica - MAT-05 (SPAdes) (version 2) | ecosystem: Environmental > Aquatic > Freshwater > Ice > Liftoff... | reverse complement strand
ACGAGCACCCCTTCAAACGAAAAACTCGAATCTACAGCCCTGCGTCTCGCGGAACGCGTGCTGTTACTCCGACCGGAGGAAGCAGCGGAAGGACGCCCCATTAAACTTATCGGAGTGGTCACCTACATCGACACCGTGGCGCGTTACTTCTACCTACAAGATCCCAGTGGCGGCATCTACGTCGGGATGCACCCTGGACTCGCACTACCAACAAGAGTGGGGGCGTTCGTAGAAGTGGAGGGCGTCACAACCGCAGGCAGCTTCACCCCAGCCGCCATGGCCCAAACCATCAACCAAAACAAGCTATCGACCCTACCGATTGCCCGCCCGATTACCTACGAACAAGCAATGACAGGCTCGGAAGCCAGCCAGTGGGTGGAGTTGCAAGGCTATCTCCGGGCGGCTACCGAAGAAAACGATTCCATCGCGTTAACCCTCGCCACCAGTTCGGGCGAATTCAGGGTGAAACTTTCCAAGCAAAATAAACTCAGCGAAATGACTCAGCTTATCGGCGCCAATGTCCGTGCCATTGGCGTCTGTGCGGTAGAAGCCAATGAGAGACGCGAGCTAGTCCGCTTTAGTCTGCTCGTTCCCCCAGAATATCAAATCATCGTCGATCAAGCGGCGCCGGCGGACCTGTTCTCCGTGCCGCCCCGCACCATCGCCAGCTTGCGCCAGTTTAGCCCCGCCCAAGCCTTCAACCGCCGCATCCTTCTCACCGGCCAAGTCGTCCATCACGTCCCCGGACGCTACCTCTATATTCAGGATAACACCTCCGGCATGCTCGCCCTTGCGCGAGGCACCGAACCACTCGCTACCGGTGACCGCATCGAGCTCTCCGGGCTTTCCGGACGCGAAGGCAACCGCCTCGTCCTGCGCGAATCTGTTTACCGGCGCATCAGCAACGGAGCAAAACTCACCGCCATACCGCTCTCTCCCGAGCGCACCATCGACCAGAGCCTAGAAGGCCGCCTCGTCAGCGTCACGGGCACGCTGCTCGAAGCCAGCCACCTGTCCGCCGGTGCGCACTTCCTCCTCCAATCCAAGCAAGGCGTTTTTAAAGCCTCGCTCGACCTGCCGCTCAGTGAAATCCCGCGCATCGGAGCCGAACTGCGTCTCACCGGCGTCTATCAAGTCGACCTCGACGAGTACCGAAAACCCAACGGTTTTCACCTGCTCTTGCGCACCCCAGACGACGTAGAAGTTCTGGCCTCACCCTCCTGGTGGACGACGAGTCGGGCGATCACCGCCGCGAGCCTTCTTTTTGGCTGCGTGTTGCTCGTCATCGGCTGGGTCACGATTCTGCGCCGCCGGGTTGCCCAACAAACGCTCCTCATCCGCGATCAACTTGAAAAAGAGGCACTCCTCCAAGCGCGCTACCGCGACATCATCGACAACGCCAGTGACTTCATCTTCACCCTCGATGATCAAGGCCGCCTCACGTCCTTCAATCCCGCCGGTGAGCGCATGACCGGCCTCAGCCGCGAGCAAGCGCTCAATCGCCCCTTCCGCGAACTCCTCGCCCCCGATGCCGCCACCGATGCCGAACTACTTTTAAATTTACATTCAGAAAACGATCCAGCCGTTACCCTCCAAACTCGGTTCAAGACCGCCGATGAGCGCATCATCTGGATCGAAATTTGCGCCCGCGCGCATCGCCACCTTGATCAACCCTGCGCCATCCTCGCCGTCGCCCGCGACATCTCCGCCCGCAAAAACATCGAAGAAGAACTCCTCCGCGCTCGCGACGCCGCCGAATCCAACACCCGCGCCAAATCTGCTTTCTTGGCCAACATGAGTCACGAAATCCGCACCCCCATGAACGGCGTCATCGGCATGACGAATCTCCTCCTCCACGACCCCAAGCTCACCGGCGAACACCGTGACTTCGCCGAGACCATCCGCAACTCCGCCGAATCCCTCCTCACCGTCCTCAACGACATCCTCGACTTCTCTAAAATCGAAGCCGGTAAACTCCAGATCGAGGCCATCGACTTCGATCTCCACGAAGCGGTCGAGACCACCCTCGAACTCCTCGCCGCCCGCGCCTCGGCCAAAGAACTGGAACTCGCTTCGTACCTCCCCGCCAGCCTACCCCAAGCCTTGCGCGGCGACCCCGGTCGCCTCCGCCAAGTTCTGCTCAACCTCCTCGGCAATGCCCTAAAATTTACCGAAAAAGGCGAAGTTGTCGTCACGGCCGCCTGCGAAGACGAAACCGATAAAGAAGTCACGCTGCGCTTTGAAATCACCGATACCGGACTCGGCCTCAATGAAGAAACGCAGTCCCGGCTTTTCCAGCCCTTCACCCAAGCCGATGGTTCGACCACACGACGCTTCGGCGGCACCGGCCTCGGCCTCGCCATCAGCAAACAGATCGTCCACCTCATGGGCGGCCAGATCGGCGTGCGCAGCACCCTCGGCCACGGCGCCACATTCTGGTTCACCGTCCGCCTCGAAAAGCAACCTGCCGGCATGGCACAGGATACGCCCGCGCTCGCCTCCACCTTGCAAGGACTGCGCACCCTCATCGTCGACGACAATGCCACCAACCGTAAGATCCTCCAACACTACTGCGCTGCCTGGGGCCTGCGCAGCAAATCCTTCACCACCGCCACCGACGCACTCACCGCCCTGCACCAAGCCGTCACCGATCACGATCCATTCCAATTCGTACTGACGGACTATCAAATGCCCGAGATGGACGGCCTGATGTTCTCGCGCGAAATCCTAAGCGACAAAAAAATCTCCGCCACAAACGTCATCCTGCTTACCTCTTGGGATCGACGCTTTAGCCGTGAAGAACTCACCGAATGCGGCATCACACGCATGATTGCAAAGCCCATCCGCCAGCAAGACCTGCTCGACGCAATTTTACGCAGCGTGCACAACCCCAGCGGCTCGCACCCCGGCAGTCGCGCCCAAACCACCGGCCTCGCCCCCGTCGACGACCTACCGCCCCCGCCCCAAGTTCGCCTCCACGTGCTGATTGCCGAGGACAACATCGTCAACCAACGCGTCGCCGCCCTTCAGCTCAAGAACCTCGGCCATACAACGGAAATCGCCGCCAACGGACTCGAAGTCCTCGCCGCCCTCGAAACCAAAACCTACGACGTCATCTTCATGGACGGCCAGATGCCCGAACTCGACGGCTACGAAACCACCCGCCGCATCCGCCAAAACCCCGCCTACAGCCACCTGCGCATCATCGCCATGACCGCCAATGCCATGCAGGGCGACCGCGAACGCTGCCTCGCCGTCGGCATGGACGACTACGTCAGCAAACCCACCCGCCCCGCCGACCTCCAAGCCGCCCTCGATCGCTGCAAAATCGTCCAACGCGCCTGAGCCCTCCGGCTACGAGCCTGTTCCCTCCTCACGGGAATGCGTCCTGCTACCCGCACGCCGCAACAAAAGCGCCAGCACCCACTTATAAAAATCGCTCCGCCCGCTAATATCCGCGCCACCGACCGGAATAAGATCAACATCCGCACGCAGCCAGCCCACGCTCACCTAGATTCTCCAACGTGGAGCATCAGTCGGCCCTTTCTTAAAAGACCATGCCCTCCCCCCGCGAAACCACCTTCACCTCCATCTCGGCCTTCGGCGGCTCCCATCTGCCCCGCGGCACCGCGCTACTGACCAATCCGTTGCTCAACAAAGGCACGGCCTTCACCGACGCAGAACGCGACGCCCTCGGCCTGCGCGGCCTCCTACCACCCCGCATTTTCCCCATGAAGGATCAGATCGTGCGCGCACTGGGCAACCTCCGCCGCCGCGATGACCCGCTCGACAAATACATCTTCCTCTCCGAGCTCCAGCAACGCAACGAAACCCTCTTCTACCGCATCCTCACCGACCACCTCGAAGAGGTCATGCCGATCATTTACACCCCGACCGTCGGCCAGGCCTGTCTCGAATACGGCAGCATTTACCGCCGCCCCCGCGGTCTCTTCCTCTCCATCGAAGACCGCGGCAAGATCCGCGAAATCCTCCGCCACTGGCCCCAGCGCGCCCGCCTCCTCGTCGTCACCGACGGCGAACGCATCCTCGGCCTCGGAGATCTCGGCGCGCTCGGCATGGGCATCCCCATCGGCAAACTCTCCCTCTACTCCGCCTGCGCCGGCGTGCACCCTTACTACTGCCTGCCCATCACGATCGACGTCGGCACCGACAACGAAAAACTCCTCAACGACCCCCTCTACATCGGCAGCCCGCGCAAACGCGTCCGCGGCGACGCCTACGACGAATTCATGCAAGAATTCGTCGAAGCCGTGCAAGACGTCTTCCCCGGCAGCCTCCTCCAGTTCGAAGACTTCGGCAATCACAACGCCTTCCAACTCCTCCACGCCTACCGCGACAAGATCTGCTGCTTCAACGACGACATCCAAGGCACCGCCTCCGTCGCCCTCGCCGGCCTGATCTCCGCCACCCGCGCCACCGGAACCAAGCTCTCCCAGCAAAAAATCCTTTTCCTCGGCGCAGGCGAAGCCGGCACCGGCATCGCCGACCTCTTCACCGCCGCCGCCCAGCAGGACGGCCTCACCGAGGCCCAGGCCCGCGCGTGCTGTTGGTTCGTTGACTCAAAAGGCCTGCTCGTCAAAGGCCGCGGCGACAAACTCCCCTCGCACAAAGAACCCTACGCCCACGACCACCCGTTCATCAAAGACTTCGCCGACGCCGTTGCCGAACTCAAGCCCACCGCCATCATCGGCGTCTCCGGCATGAGCCGCGCCTTCGACGAAAAAGTCATCCGCACCTTCGCCAACCAGCAGAAGCAGCCCATTATTTTCTCCCTCTCCAATCCCACCTCCAAGTCGGAGTGCACCGCCGAGGAAGCCTACCGCTGGAGCGACGGCCGCTGCCTCTTTGCCAGCGGCAGTCCCTTCCCCGCGATGGAATGGAACGGCAAAAAAGTCCAAACTGGCCAGGGCAACAACGTCTACGTTTTCCCCGCCGTCGGCATGGGCGTGATGGTCAGCCAAGCCCGCGTCGTCACCGACAGCATGTTCCTCATCGCCGCGCAGACCCTAGCCAACGAAGTCCGCCCCGACGACCTCGCAGTCGGCCGCGTCTACCCCTCGCTCACCCGCATCCGCGAAGTTTCACTCAAGATCGCCATCGCCGTCGCCGAACTCGCTTGGAAGGAAAACCTAACCAACCTCCCGCGCCCCGACGACATCGCCGCCGACGTTATCGCCAAACGCTTCAACCCCGAATACCAACCCTACGCCTGAGCCAAAACCAGTTCCTCCGTAAAATAAAAAAGCCCGCGCCCGAGTATTTTCGGCGCGAACTTTTTGTTTTTAGCGCATTTCAAGCAGTGTTGTGGCCGCGTCAATCTAGCGAAATGTACTCGGCTGGGCGAGGCGTCCCTGCCGAGCCGCGGCTCACCGGGACGGTTCGCCCTACCCCAACCTCGAATCTAAGACCAAGAGCCCGGAGCTTTTACATCAAAGCCAAGCTCGTCGAAATTCTTACAGAAGAGAACGAAGGTAACGAAGACACGGCTTTGAAAACCAAAATCACTTCGCTCTCTCTTCGTTACCTTCTTTGAAAAATGCAGAAGCTTAGGGTAATTGGAATTATCAGCGTTCATCCGCGTCCATCTGCGGTTTCAATTTCAACCCAGCCGCCGTCGCTCACTTGCCGAGTTTGCGCAGCGCCTTGTTTATTTTTTCCACTTCACAACGCGCCTGATCATACCCCGGCCCCAGCCACTCCAGCCACTCGCGGCCGAGCTCGGTATCGGGTTCCTTGATACAAGCGAGCATATCGTGAAAAGCCTCCAGCCCGCCGCAATCCTCCGGCGGTCCCGCGCGCTCGCCCGCCTGGCACGACGGATACACCACGCCCTTTTCCACCGAGCCGACTTTTTCCACCCGCACTTCCACCTGCCAACCTTCGCCGAAATGATACGCGTAATGCAGCCGGTCGCGCGAAGCCAGATCGAGGTCCGCCAGATTCACATCGCGATCATCCTCCACCGCCACCTCGTCCTTGCGCACCGGATTACCCAAGCGCAGATCATCGAGCACGAATTCATGCGTCTGATAATCGTACCAGTCGAACGCCACCTGAATGCAGTCATGAAGGCGACTGAGCCACATCGCTTCGCGCACCACCATGCGCCGCCAGATGCGCGGCGTGCAGCCGACCACGGTCATCCGCAGCAAAAACGCCTTTTCCAGCGGTTTCTTGACGGCCGAGCCTTTGCCTTCGTGCAGCGAAATCATGAACGCACACTCTAAAGCGCCCCGCCCGGCGCCACGCAAGCCAACGGTCAGCTGATCCCGCCCGATATCTCATTCCTTATAAACAGGCAGGCCGCCCCTTAAGGAGGCGGCCTACATGACCTAACACCAAGCAAACCGTAAGAACTACATACAAACACCGTCCTCAATGAACGATGTTAACTACACGGAGATAGACGGTCGCCGACGTGATTCGCTCAAAATTTTCCTGCGATTTTTTTCGCACGTCGCCCACCGTTGCTAAGCGTTGCAGCCAAACGTCTCCAGTAAGCCAGCAGGTCTTGGCTCGAAAAAACTGAACACGATTTTTCGCGCGCGTTCAGCTTTTTTCAACGGGCGTCATCGTCGCTTCGCCCACGGCCGCGGGCAGCGGCGTAGTGGTCAGCGGATAGCGGTACTGGCGGCCTTCGTAATTATGGAAAACGATTTCCTCCTCCGTGATTTTTTCCACGTACTCCGGGTTGATCGGCACCTTGCCGCCTCCGCCGGGCGCGTCGATCACGTATTGAGGAACCGCATACCCGGTCGTGTGACCGCGCAACGCCTCAATGATCTCGATCCCCTTGCGCACATCGACTTTGAAGTGCGAGCCGCCCGTGATCAGATCCATTTGATAAAGATAATAAGGCCGCACACGCATCCGCAAGAGCCGGTGTACGAGCGCCTTCATCACCTCGGCGTCGTCGTTCACGCCTCGCAGCAGGACCGACTGATTGCCCAACGGCACGCCGGCAAACGAGAGGCGTTCGCACGCGTCGCGCAGCTCGGCCGTGGCCTCCTTCGGATGGTTCACATGGATGCTCATCCAGATCGGTCCGTACTTTTTGAAAATCTCGCACAGCTGGGGCGTGATGCGCTGCGGCAGGAAAACCGGAATGCGCGAGCCGATGCGGATAAACTCCACGTGCTTGATCGCCCGCAGGCGGCTCAGCAGATGCTCCAGTTTCTTATCGCTCAGCAAGAGCGGGTCGCCGCCCGAGAGCAGCACGTCGCGCACCTCGGGATGCGACTCGATGTAGCGCAGCCCTTGCTCGTACTCGGGATGGAAATTATAGTCCTGCGCGTTGCTCACGAGGCGGCTCCGCGTGCAATACCGGCAGTACGACGCACACCGATCCGTAATCAAGAACAGCACGCGGTCCGGGTAACGGTGCACCAGCCCCGGCACCGGCGAATGTTCGTCTTCACCGAGCGAATCCAGCCTTTCCTCAGCGCTCGTGATCGACTCGCCTTCGCGCGGGATCACTTGCAGGCGAAGCGGACAGTTCGCGTCGTTGACGTCGATCAGGTTGAAAAAATACGGAGTGATTGCCAGCGCGAGCTTGTGCCCGGCGAAGGCGATACCGCGGCGCTCATCGGTCGTGAGTGTCATGTAGCGCTCCAGCTGGTCCAGCGACGTGATGCGGTTCTTCAGCTGCCAGCCCCAGTCCTGCCAGTCGGACGCAGGGATGTGCTGCCAATGCCCCTGCCCTTCAAACCAAGTCGTGCGATCTTCTGTGTAGGCCATGATTGTGCAAAGAAGTTAGGTGGCTAACTATCTCTGTCAAATCCCGGGCGCATTCATTTTCCGCGAATTGTCACAAAACCCTTGGCAGACCCGGGGTGAAGGCCTTTCGTTGGGCTTTAATGTCCACGTTCAGACCCGCCGTACTTGCCCTTGAAGATGGATCCGTGTTTCGCGGCCGCGCTTTTGGCGCCGATGCCACGATCGCGGGCGAATGCGTTTTCAACACCTCGATGACCGGTTACCAGGAGATCATCACCGACCCCTCCTACTTCGGTCAGATCGTCACCATGACGGCCGTCCAAATCGGCAACTACGGCATCAACGCCGAAGACGCCGAAGCCTCGCTCCCGAAATGCTCCGGCTTCGTCGTGCGCGAACTCTCCCCCGTCGTCAGCAACTGGCGCAGCCAGCTCTCCCTCGACGACTACCTGAAGAAGAACGGCATCCCCGGCATCAGCGAAGTGGATACACGCGCCCTCACCAAAAAGCTCCGCGTCGACGGCGCGATGAAGGCCTGTCTCAGCACGCTCCCGCTCAGCGACGAAGACGCCATCCAACGCGCCCGCAGCTGGCAAAACATGGCCGGTGCCGACTACGTCAAAGACGTCACCTGCCGCCAGCCCTTCATCTGGAACGGTGAAGACGCCGCCAATTTCAACACGCCCTACATGCCCGTCGGCACCACGATGAACGCGCCCGGCATCCCAGCCAAGCACTTCAAAGTCGTCGCCTTCGACTACGGCGCGAAGTACTCCATTTTCCGCAAACTCGTGCGCCACGGTTTCGAGGTCAACGTCCTCCCCGCCACCGCCACCGCCGAGCAGGCCCGCGAACTGAAACCCGACGCCATCTTCCTCTCCAACGGCCCCGGCGATCCTTCCGCGCTCCCCTACATTCACAAGACCGTCACCGCCCTCCTGCCCGAGTACCCGATGTTCGGCATCTGCCTCGGCCACCAGATGATCACGCACGCCCTCGGCGGCACGACCTTCAAACTCAAGTTCGGCCACCGCGGCGGCAACCAGCCGGTCAAGAATCTCGAAACCGGCAAAGTCTCCATCACCGCGCAAAACCACGGCTTCGCCACCGACCCGAAATCGATCGAAAGCCGCGGCGCGAAGGTCACCGAGATCAACCTCAACGACAACACCGTCGAAGGCCTGCGCCACACGAAGCTCCCGGTCTTCTCCGTGCAGTACCACCCGGAAGCCGCCCCCGGCCCGAACGACGCCGACCCGCTCTTCCTCGACTTCTATAAACTCGTCGAAGCCCGCAAAGCCGGGAAAATCTAAAGCCACACTTTCAAAGGCGCTGCATCCCGCAGCGCCTTTTTTTGTCCCCCCCGCGTTCGCAGCCCGTCACCGGCTCATGAAAAAGTTCATCCTCCTGCTGCTCGCCCTGGCGGCCGGTTGGTTCTGGCTTCACGAACCGCCCGCCCATTGGCGCGGCATCCCCGCCGCCGCCGAACCGTTGCAAACCAACAAAGACCTGCCGAAACCCTTTCGTAGCGGCGACTACACCGTCACGCCGCTGGCAAATTATTCACTCACCGCCGTCGTGCTCAGCCGCGACCATTACCGCTTCGATCCCGGCGCGAAACTCGCTCCGGTCGACCTCGCGCTCGGCTGGGGACCGATGTCGATCGCCAGCGCGCTCAACGAACTCAGCATCTCCCAATCCGGCCGTTGGTACGAATACTCCTATAAAAACGAGCCGCCACTCGAACCATCCGCCATCGCCACGCACTCGGCCAACACCCATTGCCTTCCGGCCAACGCCGCCGTGCGAAAAGAACTCCTCGCCGTCCGCCGCCACGACCTCGTCACGCTCCAAGGCTACCTCGTCGAAATCACCGGCCCCGACGGCTATCACTGGCGCTCCTCGCTCACACGCAACGACACCGGCGGCGGTGCCTGCGAAGTCCTGTGGATCACCCACCTCTCGCGCAGAAAACCCTAAACATAGACGGTCCTGAATAACCCCCAAACACTACAGGACAGTATATTGCAATACTTACACCAGCCCTTTTTCCCCATAAAATAAACGCTATATCTAATCAACAAGGGAAAGCCGCCTGAAGCCGAAGCCCCCCCGAACGCCAAGCGCAACGAGAACGGTTTCAAGGAGAACCGGAGCAATAAGTGGAGGGGCTAACACCCACGGGTGAAGCCGAGGCGGCAGACGATGCTCAATGCAACCCTTGCCACTCGGCCTGCGCATGAAAGTGATCCCGCCCGCCCAGCTCCGTCATGTAAAAAGTGGATACAATGGTCCAGACCAAGGCCGTGCGCTTCCCGACCGATGCCCGGCGCTACCACTGAGCCCGCATGCGACTGCCCCCACCCCGACCGGACAGCTCGTCAAACCAATAGCCACAGCCAAACGCAGCCACGCGCAACAACCCTAAAACAAAAACAAAGTCTACCGCGTGCACGATCCGGCCGTGGCCTGCATCGCCAAAAGCAAAGCTGGAAAAAAACAACAAAGTCAGTGTCGCATCGCCCCGCCAAGGCTGCTGGCTGCTCAGCACCATGAGCTTTTGGGCGATCCCTACGACGGCCACAACCACGAAGACCACGAGATCATTCCTATCGACAAACGTAAATATGAAGAGACACCCAAGCACCTCTGGCGCTGGATGAAATGCTGCGCAGCGATTGAACCGACGATCGGCCAGCTCAAAAACGAACACCGTTTTGACCGCAACCGCCTCAAAGGTACATCCGGCCACGCAATCGACGCCCAGAAGCGCCAAGGCTTCTTTTGGCTCTTTTATGGCATCTGCTCAATCTGCTCTGCTCATCCGCGTGCATCTGCGGTTCCGTTAAAAATAAGTTCGAGTTCCCCGCCATAAATTCCGTTCATTCTCTCCCCATGAACCTCGATCCCTACCGCGCCTTCATGATCGAACTCGCCGAAAAAAGCGGCGACTTCATCCGCCCACTCTTCGCCAGCCCGGGCCTCGACGTCGAGTTCAAGGCCGACGAATCCCCCGTCACCGCCGCCGACAAAGGCGCCGAAAAACTCCTGCGCTCCCTCATCGCCCAAAAATTTCCCACCCATGGCGTCATCGGCGAAGAATTTGGCAGCGACCGCCCCGACGCCGAATTCGTCTGGGTACTCGACCCAATCGACGGCACCAAATCCTTCATCACCGGCGTGCCGCTCTTCGGCACCTTGATCGCGCTCATGCACCAGGGCCAGCCCGTGCTCGGCGCCATTCACCAGCCAATCCTGCGCCAGCTCATGCTTGGCGACAACACCACCGCCACGCTCAACGACCGCACCGTCCGCGTGCGCCCCACCACCCGCCTCGAAGAGGCGACCTTCCTGACCAGCGATCCACTCAACAGCGCCAAACACCAAAACGGCCCCGCCTACGACGCGTTGACCCGCCGCGCGCGCCTCGTGCGCACCTGGGGCGATTGCTACGGCTACCTCCTGCTCGCCGCCGGCTGGGCCGACGTGATGTGCGACCCGATCATGAACCCGTGGGACATCCAAGCCCTGATCCCCATCGTGCGCGGAGCGGGCGGCGTGATCACCGACTGGCAAGGCCGCGACCCGGTAAAAGCCGAATCAATCGTCGCCGCCAACCCAATCCTGCACCCCCAAGTCATCGCCGCCCTCAACCCGTCCTGACACCCCCCGTCAGCGCCATCTCCCCGCTGAGCGACAGACTACAAAGTAACCTAATAGGTTACTTTCGCTCTCTAGACTCACCCGATCCACCACTGGTCCTCTCTGAAAATGGAGGGCGGACCGCCGTGTCCGCCGTTTCATGCGCATCCACGCGCAATCGACATCGCCCACAAAAAAGCCCCGGCAATAAAGCCAGGGCCAATCAAGAGACTCACTCAGCGCGCGATCACGGCGCTTTAGCGGGCTGAGCCGGCACCGATGCGGGCGCACTGGGAGAAGGCGCCGCAGCATCCGTCGCCGTCTTGGCCTTCGCCTGCTGCTGTTGGCCAAACTCCACGCCCATTTGCTGAATCTTCGGCATCGCCGCCATCACCCGCGGCATCATCACGGCCTGTAATTTCTGCTGCACCTCAGGCTGCTTATTGATGAGCGCCACACCGGCCGGCGTGGCATAAAAATTCCCCAGTGCCGCCAACTCCTCTTTAGAAAACGTCTGCGCGTAGATCTCCGTGATATCCTGTTTCATCTGCGCCGGATTCAGCGCCTCCACCATGACATCCATCATGCGCCCCTGAAGATCAGCAAACTCCCTGGGATCAACCTTTCCGCCTAACCGCTTCCCCATCTGCTGCTGCGTCATGCCTATGATCATTTTTTTCTGCTGCGTCATCATCTTCTCAAACATCTCCTCGACATGCATCTGATCGATCACCGCCGCGGCATCGGCCAGCGTCGCCGCCGTGCCTTTCGCTCCCTCCGCCGTGGCGATCTTCGCCGTAGCCAACGCCAATTCGTAAGACCTTCCATCGCGCTCAAGGAGCAAACTCGATTTCGCTTCATCGTAGGATTTCAGCGTGTAACCTTCGAACGCCTTGCCCAGCGGAACCCAGGCATTGTTGTCTCCCGCCTGAGTGCTGAGGCCAAAGAGTTTTTCACGCCCGGTATTCAGTACGCCTTTCAATTGGAACGGTGCCTGGTCGACAGCGAATGCCGTACAAGCAGTAAGAACTAATAGGAGTATAGATTTTAGTTTCATGGGGAAAAGGACTCAAAAACCGCAAGGCACAGCAACCCGTCATTTATTAATCACCCATCGCAGCCCTGCAGCTATTAGGGCACTTGTGTACAATCCCCTCTTTCGTCAAAGCAAGGTGAAAATCCCTCGGCCAGCGCCACTTACCTCGACGACCGCGATCCGACGTCTTAGTTTAGTGACCAGCTCCCTACCTCTATGAACTCCTCAAACTTCGCGTACTTAGTGGCATATATTCTGATTTATTTTTCGGTCGTCGGCGGCCTCTGGATCTGGCGGGTGAAACGGCGCAGCGAGCGCACCCCCGTCGTCGAAAAACTCCTTCGCACCCCCGGCGAAGAGCAGCGCCGCGAGCTCTCCGCCTTCGACGACGTCCTCCTGCTCCACCTCACCGGCACCGCGTTGATCCCGCTGCTGCTCCTCGTGCTTGGCCTCTGGGCAACCAATGCCGTCACCGGCGCCTACCAGATTTTGGCGCATATCATCTTACTCGTACTACTCGGCACCGTCCTCTATTTCGCCGCGCGCTGGCTCATGAAAATCATGGACCAACGCTACGATTTCCGCATCGGCTACTTTGGCGAACGCGAGGTCGGCGAGATCGTCGACAGCCTCCGACTAAAAGGCTTTCAAGTTTTCCACAACGTGCCCGCATCCGAAGCCATGCCATTTTTCAAGCTCGATCACGTGGTCATTGGTTCTTCCGGTGTGTTCGCCATTCAGACCAAAAGCCGCACGCGCGGCCTGCCCCGCCCCGGCTTCGCCGAACACAAGATCATCTTCGACGGCCAGAAAATCGTGTATCCGTGGGGCGACGACTTCCAAGGCCTCGAACTCGCCCGTGACCGCGCCATCTGGCTCGAAAGCTGGCTCGGCCAGATCCTCGGCCGTCAAGTGCCCGTACAACCCATCCTCGCTTTCCCCGGCTGGTGGGTGGAGGAACACGCCATCAACACCGTGCGCGTGCTGAACCCGAAGCAGATCCCCGCCGTCGTGATCCGCAACACCCCCATGCTCACCGAAGAACAAGTCGAGCTCATCTCCCGCCACATGGAAGCCCGCTGCCGCGACGTGGAGTTTTAATCTCCCCCGACACAAAAGCGCGGGGCCACACACCGCAAAAGCCCCTTCCAAGGCAAAACATACACGGCAGTTCACATCGGCTTCCGCCCTGCGTTGTTTTGATGAAAACGATCCGCCTGCTGCTCATCCCTCTCGCTGTTCTATATGCGGCCAACCCGCTGTTGTTGACCGCAGAGGATAAAATCGAATCCATCTTGGAGAAACATGCCTCTGCAATGGGTGCTGATCGCAGGGCGAAAATTTCCACGATGATCGAGACGCGCTTGGTTCACAATCGATCCCAAACGATTATCCAAATCGTATACGCCAAAAAACCCAATAAACTCCGGGTCGAATACCTCCTCCCAAGAGGCCGTGTCATCCGTGGCTTTGACGGAGAAAACACATGGTCCTGCATGGAAAAGACCGGTGAAACCAAACGCTACATCGAACTTAAGCCCGAGGAGGATGAACAGCTCCGCGCCTCAGCCATCACGGCGATCGAAGGAGATCTTCCAGCCGCAATGGCCCGTGCGGCACGGATTGAAATAAGAACCAACGAACCAGTCGAAAGCGGTTTTGTCATGCTTTTCATCACGCTCTCTGAACGCGAAAAACTTCGCCTGAAGCTCGATCGCCAAACCAACCTGATCGCCGCTATCTACACCTCGCAAAAAGGCAAAGCGATCAAACACACACTCACCCACTACCGGCAAATAGACGGCATTGCCCTCCCGCTAGAAAGCGCAACCTCGATCGATGGCGAAGAACAAGAAAGGACTGAACTGAGCGGCCTTCAGGTTAATGTACCACTTGACGACGCGTTTTTCACCGCTCCTCCCAAAACAACCGCCCTACCGGCCTCCCGGCAGGAGTAAGCCCGCCCGCACCAAGGCGCACTCAAACGGGAAGCATCACTCAATCACCCATGAGCCCCACTGCGCAAAAAACTGCTCTCGCCCTTATTCTCGGTGCCTGCGCTTGGGGCGGCATCCAACATTGGCGCTCATCCTCCTCCACCGCCAAGCCAGAAACACCGGAAGCAACATCCGCTTCCGCCCCGGTTCAGCCAGCTAGCCACCGACAGGAACAACCAAACCCCGTTACCTCTCGACCACCCCCAACCGAACCAACTGTAACTCCACACGCCTCACCTCGACTCGACGTGCGCACCACACTCAAGCGCATCTACGATTTGCAGCACTCCAAAGCGCTGCCTGAAGCCTTCGGACTAGCCAACCAACTTGTCACAGAACTCGAGCCTCAGGCCAAAACCCTCAACGAAGACCTTGGTTATGCCTATCTGGCACGCGGCGAAATCCACGAAGACTTAAACCATTACCAAGAGGCTATTGTCGATTTTGAACACACCTACTTTCTTTGGCGAGACGACACACCCGATAGCGGACGTGGCTGGCTACACGCTTACGACGCACTCACGCGCGCCTATGCGCAAACGCAACGATGGAGCGAAACCCTAGCCATGGCCGAGCGCGGTCTAAAAACCGCCGAAGCCACGCCGCACGGAGACCACACGTACGAACTGCATTTTCATCAACGAAAAATCGACGCCCTCAAATCCCTTGACCAAAAGCGCGAAGCAGAAACAGCCCTTGATGTTTTCAAGAAACGCATACCAGAATTTTTCACAAACGACCCTAGCCGACGTGCCCGCTGGCAGGGTTGGATTGCCGGGAACTACGGAAAACTTGGCCTTCATGAAAAACAGCTCACCGCACTAGCAGAAGCAGGAGCCAACACCCCCGAAAGCGCAGGGAAAATTGCTTCTCTGCAGGATTTTATGGACCGCATGGCGTTAGTTAATGCTTCGTTTGGCGCAGGCAATATAACTGAAGCCAACCGCCAAGCGGACTTACTCCGCGATGCCCTTCCAGAAATCCCGCTCCCGGAGGATTCCATCAAGGCAATCCTGTCCTTATGCAGCTTTTACAAAGATTCGAATCGATACAAAGACGGTCTGGCCCTGACAAGGACTGCTGAAGATATCATACGCAAACCCGGGAAAAACGACCCAGCTTCCATCCGCAGCATTCTCCGATGGAGAAATAATTTCCTTAGCAGCCTCTGCCGTTTTCAAGAAGCCATAACAGTGTCACAGAACACCCTTGAGCTTGATCGAAAAGAATTTGGCGAAAACTCACCTGAATACATCAGAGACCTCAAGTCACATGGCCATGATCTCTTCTTTATTGGCGAATATAAAGAAGCACTGGACGCTTGCCGCGAAGCACTGGCCAAGGCGGAAAAGAGTCAACCGAGGGATGACCACCTCATCGTCTCCGTACTAGGGACCATCGGCTTCATCATCACACAATCCGACGAAGCCGCCCCCACCGAAGCAGAAGCCGTGCTTCGCCGTGCAATCGATCTGGATGATAAACTTAACGGCAAACTTCATCCCGACTCGGCAGACGACCGCATCAACCTCGCCACCGCGCTCATGCAACTGCATCGGCTCGACGATGCTGAGCGCTGTCTCAATGACGCGCTAACCTGTTTAAAAATTCGCAACGGCCTCGACTCCGACTTGGCGGGATGGGCCTATTGCCAAGTCTCCTCACTTCACGCCGAGAAAAAAGAATGGGGCCCGGCCTGCAAAGCCGCAAAACGAGCCGTCGAAATCCGTGAACGCATCTACGGACTCCAGAATTTCCGCACGCGCATCATGCTCAGGCAATTTATCAGTGTCGCGTGGGAAGCAGGCGACAAAGAAAGCTGCGTCGAGCGAGCAGAACAACTCCTCGCCTCAGAACGCGCCGACCACGGTTGGACTGAATTCAAAGACCTTGTGCTCTGCACTCGTCTCGCTCACTGGCACATCGAGCTAAACAACCAAAAACGAGCCAAAGAACTCAACGACCTCTTCAGCAACGCCAGTAGCGAGTATTACTCAGGCCACAAATCGCCCTAACTTTCTGCCAACACCCCGGCTCGCGTTATTTTGAATTTCCACTGTCGTCAACGCATGACACTGGCCGAACGGCACCGACAACTCATCGACGACCTCAGTCTCATCCCCGACCGCCACGAACTCCTCACGGCCATCGTCGACCGAACCCGTCGCCATCCACCTTTCTCCACCGTCGAGAAATCCGAAGCCCACCGTGTCCCCGGCTGCCAATCCGCCGTCTGGGTCATCGGCCAGCGCAACGCCGACGGCACGCTCGACCTCCGCTGCGACGCCGATTCGCCCATGGTCAAAGGCCTCATTCACCTCCTCTGCGAGGCCTACACCCACGCCACCCCCGCCGAGATCGTCACCACCGAACCCGCGTTTCTCGACGAGCTCGGCCTGCTCCGCGATCTCTCCCCCACCCGCCGCAACGGCCTCGCCGCCGTCCGCAACCGCATCAAAGAAATCGCCCACTCCGCCCTCAACGCCTCCGACTCTTCGCCGCCCGGCCCGTCATGACTGCCGCCTACTACGACGCGCACAACCACCTGCAGGACGAGGCGCTCGCCCCGCACCTGAACCGCGTCGCCGGTGAACTCTCCTCCCTCGGGCTTCGCGCCGCCGTCGTCAATGGCACCTGCGAAGACGACTGGGCCGGCGTATCCGAACTTTCCCGACGCTTCTCCTGGATCGTGCCGAGCTTCGGATTGCATCCCTGGGACGCCGGCAACCGCTCCCCGGACTGGCTGGAAAAACTCCGCGCCCAGCTCGACGCCCACCCCGCCGCGGGCGTCGGCGAGATCGGACTCGACCGCTGGATACTCGACCGCGCCCGCCCCGATGACCCGCGCCTCGCCGGCTTGCGACGCGCGCCCCTCCCCGAGCAAGCGGAAGTTTTCTCTGCGCAACTTTCCCTCGCCACCGAGCTCAACCGCCCCACCACGATCCACTGCCTCGACGCCTTTGGCGCGCTTCACGACCTACTCCGCACCGCCAAACGGCCCGCGCGCGGCTTCCTGCTCCACGCCTACAACGGCCCCGCCGAAATGGTGCCCGGCTTCGCCGAACTCGGCGCCTATTTCTCCTTCAACGGCGCGTTCCTCGACGACCACAAATCCCGGCACCGCGAAACCTTCAGGCTCATCCCTCCCGACCGCCTGCTCGTCGAAACCGACGCACCCGCCATGCCAGTACCGCAACCGTGGCGTACCCACAAACTCCCGCCCGCCCCCGTCGGTGAAACCATCAACCACCCCGGCAACATCGAAGCCGCCTACGCCGGCCTCGCCACATTCCTCGGCCAGCCACTCGACGCCCTCGCCGCTCAAATCGAGCGCAACTTCCTGCGCCTCTTTGACCCCGCCACGCCTTAAGCCTCCCGTCCACACGCTGGTCACAGCTTTGCTCCTCATGCACAAGGTGGAGCGTTCCCGTCAAGTTTACCCACCCTGACTCAACGCCTCCTTGAGTCAGGGAAAACAAAACGATGGCCGTTCTTCAGGGGAAACGACCAGCACCGTCACCTACGGTTTATTTCAATCGAGCGAGGTACTTCTCGAGACTCCACTTAAGATTTCCGGGACTCAGATTCGCGTCGATCAGGATACCACCGCCATCAAAAACAAAACCAGTCGGCAGCTTTTTAGCTGTTACATTAAGTTTCTTTGCGACATCCAAATTCTCGACTGGCCCAGAAATGGACTGCGGCCACTTCAATCGCTTGCTCTGAATAAACTCTAAGATTTTCACTCGGTCTTCGTCCGTGCCACAGGCCACGCCGATCACCTCAAACTGCTTACGATTCATCCCGTACAGTTCTTTCACCGAATCGAGGTCTTCCTTCTTACCCGGCGATTCAAGCGACCAGAAATAAAGATAGACAATCTTACCGCGCAAATTCGCAAAATCGACCGCCGTCCCACCTGCAGTCGTAAACGCAAAGGCAAACGGCTGCTTGGCCACCTCAACCATACTAAGCTCTTCACGCATCCACCAATGCAATCCCTTATCCGGCCCGGCCAACGCCTTAACGATATACTCCTCAAACTGATTTGAACGAAAGGCCTTCAGATAGTTCATGAAATCAGACTCACGATCCTTCCAAAAAGTTCGCGCACCTTTTCGTGTCTCCAACTCGTCTATCGCTTCGCGCCATGCCTTCATCGCCTCAGGGGAGGTATCATTACGCTGAGCGGCCCCTAAAATTGCGGTATCCAAAGCGTAGATCGCATTGCTTGCCTCAGTAGAAAGGTTTCGCTCAACGATACAGAGCGTACTCTTGCTAGAGAGAACCAACATCCAATCCTTGCACTGTGCTTTCTTTTTCTTGTCGGTGAACGAGTACAAATCGACTAGCTTTTTAATCACTTCCAGTGCCTTGGCCTCGGAAGGATAATCAGCGAGAAAGCTCACCCCCATTTTCGCCAACTTTTGCTGCCGAGAATCGCTCCACTCAACGTCCTTCTCTAAGCGAAAACTACTAAACTCATCCCATGCAATTTCTGCAGGAGTTTTTTCTTTTGGCGCAGCTGATGCCAGCACAGAGCCCAAGAAAATAAAAAACGAGGCCAAGAAAACCAAACGAAGACCATTCATGTAATAACAGGGTTGAAATTAAGATCTAAGGCAGGAAAAAGGCCACACACACACCAGTATAACAACCAAATTCTCTCTAATTCACGGAAAGAATCACACACAAAACAGAGCTTACGCTTAAACCCCTGACGACGGCGCTACTCGACTTTCCGCCTGAGCCGAATCCCTTTCCTGATGCCTGCCTCCCACTGGTCTGCGTGGAAACCGTTGCCACTCACCCTCGCGCCCGCTGTCCTTGCTGAAACGCTCGACGGCGGCCAGAGCTTCCGCTGGCGCCTGGATACCGATAGTAGCTGGATCGGCCTCTGGGGCGAATGCATGGTAAAGCTCACTCAAGCTGAAGACCAAACCCTGCGCTGGAGCGCGCCACTCGCACTCGCCGCCCGCGTGGAAACCGAACTGCCGCGCTACCTCGGCCTAAACAACTCGTTCGATCAGCACTTCGACCAACTGCCATGGCGCAGCGACGCCCACCTCGCCGCCTGCCTCCGCGCGTTTCCCGGGCTCCGGATTCTTCACCAGCCCTTCGGCGAGACGCTGCTGGGCTTCCTTTGCAGCGCCACCAAACAGATCGTGCAAATCAAACAGATGGTCGCGCTCCTCGCGGCGCGGCATGGCGTGGAAATCACCCCCGGCTTTCGCCGTCTGCCGACGTGGGCAGAACTCGCCCGCGTATCCGAGCCCGCCCTACGCGAATGCCTGCTTGGCTTCCGCGCCGGGTACATCCACCGCACCGCTCGCTTCCTCGCCGACCACCCCGGCTGGCTCGACGCCACCGAAGCCGCGCCCTACGCCGAGGCCAAGGAGCGCCTTTGCTCGCTGCCGGGCGTGGGCGAGAAAGTCGCCGATTGCGTGATGCTCTTTGGTTCCGGTCGGCTGGAGGCATTTCCCGTCGACACGTGGATCATAAAAACGATGGCCACCCGCTACGGCCTCACCGACTGGAAGCCCGCGCAGATCGCGCATTTCGGTCGCACGCACTTCGGCCCGCTCGCCGGCCTCGCGCAGCAATACCTCTTCGCCTACGAACGCCAATCTCGTCCGTAGTGACCCTCGTCGCAGGCACCCTCGCAGCCCTCGCCATCGCACGCGCCCCCAGCCGGTTTGTAACGTAATACGTTACAAACCGACTGCCACCGCCAAAAACAGAATCATCGGCTCAGAGTGGCTTGGAGGGAGAGGATGGATCAGCCAGGACCGCTGGAGCGGCGACGGGGATCGACACCGGCGCGGCGATCGGCGCGAGACCGAGCACGAGCAACTGGCCTTGGCGGGCGTAGTCGATCGCCTCGCCCAGCACGCGGGCCGATTCCTGCGGTGCATGAAAGCCCATGGAATTCTCAGCCGAAACAAAATCGAGCCGCCACTGCGCTTTGCGCTGAAGATCACGGGCCGGCTTGAGCTCGGCTTCGGACGCGCCACGGCTCTGCGCGGCAGCCAAGGAGTCAATCAATCCCACCACCGCTTGCTCGCCTCGGCGGAGCAAATCCTTTGTACGATCCTGAATCGTCAGGACGCGCGCCTTGAGCTCCTCCTCAGGGATGCGATGGCACGTCTGACAGGCCTGTGCGACGTTGAGCAACGGACTGCGCACATGATGACTGCTCACCTTGACCGCGCCTTCACGCTGATAGGGCATGTGGCAATCCGCACAAGCGACGCCGCTGCGCGCATGAATCCCTTGGCTCCACATTTCAAACTCAGGGTGCTGCGCCTTCAACACGGCTGCCCCGGACACTTTGTGCTTCCAGTCAACGTGGCCGACTTGATCATAGTAGGTTTCGATTTGTTCGACTCTAAGGCCATTCTGCCACGGATAGGTGACGAGCTTGCCTTCGCCTTTAAAGTAATACTCGACATGGCACTGTGCGCAGACCAGTGAACGCATCTCTTGGCGCGTGGCGTCGGTGTTGGGGTTGTACTCGCCCTTGCGCCCGTCTTTGCGCCAACGCTCAATGCTCGGCAAGTGCGGCGCGGCATACTCTGACTTTGCGAGCGCGCGAATGCCCGTGAGAAATGCGGGGCGGTTGACACGCAGATCCATCGAGTCGGCCTCGTGGCAGTCAACACACGACACCGGATGCTCGACGAGCTTGGTGGCCTCATCATATGGCATTTTGCAGACGACCTCGAAACCTTTTTGAATCTGTTCCTCCCAATGGTCTTTGCCTGCAGGCACACCGGCTTTTAGTCCTTGGTCAATGTAGGCGTTGAGCATAGAAGCGTGGCATTGGAGGCAGGCACCAGGCTGTTTGAATTTTGTGACGCGCTCCGTGTTGCGCTGATCCTCCAACATGTAGGCATGGCCACGCTCCTCGCGGTAGTCGGTGCCGAAGGCGTAGCCGGCAAAAATGCGGCGCCAAACCGGATCGGCATCAAGGTGCTGAAAGGCATCACTGCCGCCGTGCTTGGTGCGCTCGACATCCACCGTACGCCGATAGCTGTCATACTGGCGCGGAAAGTTTTTGCCCCATACAGCTGGATCGACCGTCTTGTCGCTCACCTCGACCACGCGGAACGAAGTCTGCGCGGCCTCGGCCTTGCGCGTCTTAATATTTTGAAACAGCAGCAACATCGCGATGGATGCGGTGCCGGCGAGCGCGATGACGACGATATAAACCCAAAGGGCGAGACCACGACAGGCGAAAGGACGTTGGGTGTTCATAAAGAAAGGCGGTGCGTTTTCTGTGTATCGGAAATTTCGTGACGAAGATTATTGCGGGTGCGTCAGCGGACCGGCCCGTGGCCGACGTCGCGGTGGCAATGGACGCAGTCGAGCATCTTTTGCGGATCGCCGGGATGCGTGTTGATGCCGTCGACGATCTGCTGGTGGCAGCTCACGCAGTTTTTCTGGAGCACGGCGGAGTTGCGCGGCTTGATCATGATCGGCTCGTGAAAATCCTGCAGCGTGAAGCCCTTCGAGTGATGGTAGCCGTTTTCGGCCTTCGTCATATATTTGCCGATCAGGTCGTGCGGCGTATGGCAGTCGTTGCAGGTGGCGACGGCGTGGTGCGCGGCCTTTTGCCAGCCGTCGTACTGCTCGCGCATAATGTGGCAGTTGACGCAGGCCTTCGGATCGTTGGACAGATACGAAAAGCCCTGACCGTAGTAAAATGTATAGCCACCCAAACCCGCAAATAGGCCCAGCGTGGAAGCCAGGATCAGGCCGAGGATGAGGCGGGTTTTTGCAGCGGATTTAAACACGGGAATGCCTCTGGGTAGCCTGCCTGCCCTCCGCCAAGGCACAACGTATCCGTCGCGCAGGAATTGATCTGCGTCAAGGTTTGCCCGAAAATATCGCTGCCCTTCTCACGTCCGTGCGAGGTCCAGCGCCTTCGCGCCAGATCATCGCCCACACCATCACAATCCCACGCTCAACGCGCGTGCTGAATCAGCTCGATCTCGTAGCCCTCGGGCGCGTCGATAAAGGCGATGAGCGAGCCACTGCCGGTCTTGGTCGGGCCGTCGCTTAGCGCAAAACCTTTTTTCGCAATCGCCGCCGCGTAGGCCGCCAGATCTTCGACCTCGAAGGCGAGGTGCATGAGATCGGGCTGCACCTGCACCGACGGGCTGCCGGGCAGATGACAAACCTCGATTTCCTCCTGGCTGTTGGGTGTGGCAAGAAAAACGATCTGCGCGCCACGCGGCGAGACACTGCGACGGGCAACCGTGAGGCCGAGTGCGTCTTGGTAGAACTTGATCGTGCGTTCGAGATCGTTGACGCGCAGACGCGTGTGAAGGAGTTTTTTGACCATGGGAGAATGCTATTTTATGAGCCGTTTGAATCGGCACAAGCCGTCAGGCGAATTTCTCCGCCGAGCTCCGCTGAGCGCCGTCAGGCGAATTTCTCCCGCGCGCTGACAGGAAAAACCCCGTGTTGGTGCCTTTTTACTTGTACGTCACCTTTACCGAACCACCGAGCCTTCTAGTCTGACCTCACACTCGCCTCACTCGCCTTCGCCAAGCGGGGCAAATCCCACAACCCCTCCCCATGAACCCTACAATAGCACCGCAGCCAGGCATCCATCTCCGGATGGCAAAGAATCTAATCCTCGCTTCCGCCCTCGGGCTCGCCTCGGCCTACACCGTTCAAGCCCAGGAAGCCGCGCAAACCACGCCCGTAGCCAAAGACGCCGCAGCCCCAGCCGACGACGACATCGTGCGTCTCTCGCGCTTCGTCGTCACCGGCTCCGTCATCGACAAGACCGAATTGGAATCCGCCAACTCCATCGCGGTCCTCTCCAAGACCCAGATCGATCGCATCTCGCCGCGCAGCACGGCGGATATGTTGACCCAGATCCCCGGCCTTTACGTCGAACCCACCGCGGGCTCGATTTCCAATAATTATTACATCCGCGGCCTCCCCAGTGGCGGCGGCACGCGCTTCCTCGGCATGGTGGAAGACGGTCTCCCGATCGTGATTGGCAACTCCGACTTCACCTTCCGCGGCGACGCCCTCTGCATCGACTCTGTCGAAGTTCTGCGCGGTGGTTCGTCCAGTATCCTCACGTCCTACGCGCCAGGCGGCACGATCAATTTCCGCAACCGCGAAGGCACCAACGTCACGTCCAGCACCGCCCGCCTCACCCTCTCCGACTACGGTCAGGTCCGCACCGATCTCGTCGTCTCCGGCCCGCTCGGAAAAAGCTTCACCTACATGCTCTCCGGCTACTACAACGCCGATGACAGCCAGCGCGACACCGGCTGGGGCAAAGTCAACCAAGGCGGCCAGTTCAGCGGCAACGTCAAGTACACGTTCCCCGACAACCGCGGTTACTTCAAAGTCTCCGCCCGCTACCTCGACGACCAGTCGGCCTACTACGCCACCGAGCTCTACCAGGACCAAAACAACCCTCAATCGGTAAAGAACGGCCCCGACATCAGCAAGGGCACTTACTACGGACAGGACACAGCCCGCATGACGATCTGGACCGGTGACGGTCCCCGCGTGAACGACTTCTCCAAGGGCGTGCCCGTTCAGATGTCCTTCCTCGGCTCCGAGCTGAAGTACGACTTCGGCAACGGCTGGACCCTCGTCGACCGCAACCGCGCCACCCGCTACTACCACAAGTTCAACGGCCTCTTCGGCGGCAACACCGTCGACGGCACCGGCAACGCCCTCGCCACCTACGGCATTCCGATCCTGATCGCCAATGCCTCCGGCCGCCCCGGCTTCGCCAATCTCGCCACCTTCAGCACCTACCGCGTGACCGAGGCCGTCAGCGGCAGACTCGTCGCCCCCGCCACCATGAATGGCAACGGCGCGATCCAACTCATCTACCCGATGGAGGAATTTGGCCTTGAGCGAAATTACCAAAACGATCTCCAGCTCCAAAAAGAGATTGGCGCGAATATCATCACTGTCGGCTTCTACTACAACCACTACACGCGTGACTTCACCCAGTTCGGCAATCAGGCCCTCACCGACGTGCGCAACCACGCCAATCTGCTCAACGTCGAGGCCTTCGACACGCTCGGCAACTCGCTCGGCATGATCACCGACAATGGCTTCACCCAATACGGCGCCTGGTACACCCGCAACAAGTACACCCAAACCAACACCGCTCCCTACATCACCGATGAAATCAAACTCGGCAAGTGGCGGTTCGACGCCGGCTATCGCTACGAAAAAGCCAAGCAGTACTTCGAAAATGGCCCCCAGACCAGCTACTCCGGATTCATCACCCGCGACGTGAACCAGCACAACCCAGCCCTCTACGGCGGCAACACCGTCGCTCCCGGCACTTGGAAAAAAACCGATAGCGAAGGCAAGGGCCACAACTGGACGGTCGGCGCCAACTACCTCCTATCTACCACCTCCGCGGTGTACGGCCGCTACTCCGTCGGCACCTTCCTCAGTCAGGACCCGCAGTCCACAACGCCGTCTCCTCAGCCCAAGATCACCCAGATGGAACTCGGCTACCGCGGCTCGCTCAATCAGTCCTTCCTCTGGAACGCCACGCTCTTCAACAGCGAGGCCAGCAACAACGAGGTCAACATCGGCGTCCCCGTCAACGGCACGCTCATCTTTAGTAACGTACAACTCAAGACCCGCAACTACGGTATCGAACTCATGGGTACATGGAAAGCGACGACTGACCTCGCCTTCGACGTCCAAGGCACGTTATCGAAATCTGGATACATGGGCGAGGGCGTCATCTCCACCGCCAACGGCAACGTTCCCATCGACGGCAAACGCCCCGTCCGCCAGCCCGACAAGATCTTCTCCGTCACCGCCCGCTACAAGCTCCCCGTCTTTTCCAAGTACAGTCCCGAAGTCTACCTGAACGACGCCTATACCAGCGCCCGCGCCTCCGACATCGCCAATGCCGTCTGGCTACCCGCCTACAACGTCATCAACGCCGGCTTCATCCTTAAACCCTCGGCCAACACGACCATCAAACTGCACATGGCAAACGTGTTCAACGAAGTCGCCTTGACCGAGGGCAATCCTCGTCAAACCCAAGCGTCCGGAAACGCCAACGCCGTCTACTACGGCGCTCGCGCCATCTTTGGCCGCTCGATCCAGGGCTCCATCGAATACAAGTTCTAAGTTTTGGTTCGGTTCGTTCACACCCGCGCCGATAGCCCTCTTGCTGTCGGCGCGGTCTTGCTTTCCTCTCTCCTCCTCACCCCCGCCGCGCCCCGCCATGACCTCCTCGAAATCTACCCGACTGCAACACGCTTCCTTCCCGGTCCGCCCAAACGTCCTGCGCAGCAGCGTCGCCGCACTCGCCCTCTGCGCCTCCTGCTCCGCCCTTCGCGCCGAGTCCACCACCACGCTTGCCTCTAGCCACTTGATCGCCCCCGCCACCCAGGAAGCCACGGCCCCGCTCGCCTTCACCCTCACCGAAGGCAATATCGCCAATCACTTTTTCCGCCAAGGCCCGGTCGCCGCCCACCTGCTCGTCTCCTCCGGACCATCGCCCCGGCTCATCTTCGCCTTTCCCGCCGGCAACACCGGCCTCGGTCTCTGGTTCGCCGACGTCGATCCCGCCACGCGCTTTTTCCTCGCGCCCGGCAGCAGCATCGCTCCCGTGCAACAGGCCGATGGCCTGCGCGGCATCTCCGCCCAGCTCCAAAGCACCGCAAAAACGCTGGTCATCAAAAGCTCCGTCCTCGCTAACATCCGCAACCTACGCGAGTACATCGCCGAGGGCTTCAAGCCGCTGCCAGAAAACCTACGCCCCCAGACCGATCTCGGCGCATCACTGCGGCTTTACCGAACCACGATCGATGGCCAACACCACTTGGAACTCCGCGTGCTTCCCACCGGCGACACCACGCTCGCCAGCACTGACCAAGGCATCGCCCTCCGCACCGGCCCTTCTGGCCAGCTCGCCTTCACCATCACCGCTCTCGCCGACGACGCTCCGCTCACACCGTTTTCGCCCGGCCAGATTTTCAACGCCAACGTCGCCCCACGCCCGACCGACCAGCAGGTCTTCGCCTTTCTTGCCTCAAAGGAAAAGTTCGACGCCGGCTCCTGGCGTTTCCTGACCTATTTCGGCCGCGACACACTGCTCTCACTCGAACTGCTCATGCCGGTTCTGAAACCCGCCGTCATCGAGGGCGCGCTCGGCTCAGTGATCGAGCGCCTCAGTCCGCACGGCGAAGTCGCCCACGAGGAATCGATCGGCGAGTACGCCGTGATCGAAAACCAGCGCGCCACCCCACCGCCGAAAAACCTGCTCGCCCCGGTCTACGACTACAAGATGATCGACGGCGAATACCTGCTCGCCCTCGCCGCCAGCTCCTACCTGCTCGACCACCCCGAAAGCACGCAGCACGCCAAGGCATTTCTTGCCCGAACCACGCCCTCGGGGGAAACCTACGGCGCCGCTCTGCAAAAAAATCTCGCGCTCATCCTCGACCGCGCCGCGTCCTTCGCCGCGCACCCGGAGCGCAAAAACCTCGTCTCGCTCAAGCCCGGCCAGATCGTTGGCAACTGGCGCGACTCCGAAGTCGGCCTCGGCGGCGGCCTTTATCCCTACGACGTAAACGCCGTGCTCATGCCCACCGGCCTGCAAGCCGCCGCACGCCTCTACCGCAGCGGTCTGCTTGGCCAAACCGACGCCCTCGCCCAAAAAGCCGAACACGCCGCCGAAGCATGGAAAGCCGCAGAAGCCTTCTTCGCCCTCACGCTGCCCGCAAAAGACGCGCAACAACAGGTCGCCGCCTACGCCGCCTCGCTCAAGCTCGATGCCACTGCCGCCGTCGCATCGATTGACCAGCCCGTCCACTACCACGCGCTCGCTCTTCGCGCCGATGGTTCGCCCGTGCCGGTCATGCACACCGACTCCGGCTTCGCGCTCTTCTTCGGCCAACCAAGCGCCGACTACCTTGATGCCGCCGCCCGGCAAATTCTGCGTCCTTTCCCCGCCGGCCTGCGCACGCCCGTCGGTCTCGTCGTCGCCAACCCCGTTTTCGCCAACGCCACCACCCAAGCCCTGTTCACCCGCGATCACTACCACGGCACCGTCGTCTGGTCGTGGCAACAGGCGCTCATGGCCGCCGGTCTCAAACGCCAGCTCCAGCGCACCGATCTACCCACCACCACCAAGGCCCTGCTCACCACCGCCGAAGACACGCTTTGGTCGGTCATCGCCAACGTGAGCCATCAAAGCGCGGGTGAACTCTGGACGTGGGAGCCCAAAGACGGCGCGGCCACACTCGCCCCCTTCGGTCAAGGCAAGGGCCACATGGACGAATCCAACGCCGCCCAGCTCTGGAGCACGGTTTACTTATCCGTACAACCGCCCATAAGGTAGTCAGCACAGCCCCTCACCGGTCGCGACGCCACCCCCATGATCGCCTTCACTCCCAGCACTAAAAAGACGCCAGCGCACGACTCGCAGTCACTTTTTGCCGAGACGTTTCGCCGGCAGATTCAGGCGCTCGAGCAAGGCCAGGCGCGCGTGCGACTGCCCGAGTGCCGCCCGACTTTTCAATGCCAGCCCGGCATGGCCTACCACTTCAAGCCCGAGCTCTTCATCCAGCTCAGCGGTGCGACCCTATTCACCTGCTTGGAGGAAAACTTCTCCCTCGAAGCAGGCGAAATCTGCATCATGCCCCAAGGCGTGCCCCACGGCGAAACCACCCGAAGCACACCAAAGCCGTTCGAGAACGTCGTCGTCTGCTACTACAACGACACCATCGCGATTCACGTCGCCCACGAGACGCCCGCACACAAGCCCATCGTCGACGACATCTATTTCTACACGTCGCCCTTTTTCCCAGCGCTCGTTTCCTACCTCAACCAGATCGGCGAACTCCGCTTCCACTCCGCGAAATCCTGTCAGGCCGCCATCAAAGGCCTCCTGCTCGCCGAACTCGCCATGCTCACCGAGATCGTCGAGACGCAAGGTGCCAGCCTCTACTCCGAGACCGAACGCGTCTTCCGCTGCCAATGGCTGATCCGAAACAACATCGCCGATCCCAACCTCGGAGTCGAAAGCCTCGCCGAAGAACTCCGCTGCTCTGCCACGCACCTCTCGCGGCTGTTTCACCAAGAAACCAGCGAGCGTATCACCGAATACATTACGCGCATCCGCCTCGCCAACGCCCTCGAAGCCCTCGGCAACACGTCGCTCAGCATCAAGGAAATCTCGTCCGCCTGCGGTTTCAGCGACGCCAACTACTTCGCCAAGGTTTTCAAAAAAGCCGTGAAGCGCTCGCCCGTGCAATTCCGCGACGAACTCCACCGCGTCGCCTGCGACATCGAGCGCGAACCCAAGGTCGTTTACTACGATCACGCGGAGCACAACTTCGGCCTTCGTCCCGAGGTCATGGCCAAAGCCGCCTCGAAACTGCACCAACCTTAAAGCAGTATCATCCTGAAAAACACAGTTGGAACCGCTAATTTTCGCTCATCGGCGCTCATTAAATATGCTCCGTGAATTGATCGCTTTCACCTGCGGGGTGAAAGCGATTTTCGTCAGGCCCTCGTAGCGCTTCCGTCATGAGCGTCAATGAGCGTTCATGAGCGGTTAAGTAATTCCGGAATTTAGGATCATGATGTCGGAGCCGTTTGAGGCAGGGAGTACCGTCCCCGGTGAGCCGTGTTTTGCATCGGCTCAGCAAGGATGCCTCGCCCTGCTATGAGGCCGTTTGGGCATGGACAAAAAGAAAGCGCTGGCCGGGTGGTGATGACGCGGCGCATATGCTCTTGTTCGTTGGCGAACAGAGCAGAGTGAAACCGGGGCAGTGACATTCTCCGCCAAAACGCACGGAGGCAGGCACCCGCCTTGTACCTTTTTATCTGCGTTTATCTGCGCCCATCTGCGGTTTCCTTTCTAAACTCTCCCCGCCCCCGCCCTCTTGCCGAACCGCGTCAGACCACCAACCGACCACAGTGACCTCTGTGCCACCTCCTTCCGTCTCTGTGTTCCCGCTCCGTGACTCGACCCCGGACACCACCGGAAATTTGGCCACCGCTGAAAAGACCTGATATCGTTTTTTGCAATGCTCCTAGCATGCAGTAACACTAAAAGCTTCGGGACGCCTTAGCCTTCTCCACGATGAGTTTTTTGTCACAGAGAATACAGAGCCATGAAATCCGTTCTGCTTTTTTTTTGTAGACTCTGAGTCTCGGCTCCGACTTAACGCTATGGCTAATCCGGAAGATACTAAGATGCAGTACACTAGGCTTGCCCCGCAGATCTTTACTCGCCGGTTCGGTGTTCCACCAAAACAGACGCGTCAACCTAACTTTTAAAGCGCAGTGGGAACTCCGCGACTTCGATGGTTAACGAGTAGACTCTATATAAGTAGCGCAGCGAGCTTGGTCTCATTTTTCCCCTAAAGTTGCACTTAGATGAGGCCGATGAACGGAGAGAGGCTCACGCGGAGGCGCGGAGTTAAATAACAATGAAGTCCTTTTCATCACGTCTTGGCTAAAAAGCTCCAATGAACCCAAAACACCAAGCCTGCCCCCCTTCGGCTTGGTCCTCTGCGATTCGATGCCTCGCTAAGTATATTTCCCATCGCCCCAGTAATGCCTTAGCCGGACGAAAATCAACCCCGTAAAGCCATAGCCAAAGCCACCCTTTATTCGTGGACAATAATTTACGTTCTATAATCCACCCTTCGGCCCACCCGGCCAAAGACCTACGCAGTAGGTGCGAATAACACTGTTAGGAAGAATCAAAACTATCAAACGAAACACGAGCCTCAACCGTCCACGTTCCGCAACGCGCACATTGAACTTTCCCATCAGAGAAAAGCCGGAACGAAGAACATCCACAGTTACATACAAACATTTCCCGGTCGTCATCCACGACGCCCGGAAAAGGAACAACAATACAACCCAAAAAAGGAGAATTAGACATGGCTAAGAAATCGACTACCGTTAAAGCTGTCCGTGACACTCGCACAGGCGAGTTTGTTAAAAAACCAGAAGCAACAAGTCGTCCCGCGACAACTATTACTGAAACTATAAAGAAGAAAAAATGAGCCCAACAAGTCGCTAGAGCGCAACGAGGCTGAGCCGTCCTTTTGATTATGATTATTTGTTTGCATAGACTATATTGTTCTCAGCCTCGTTGCTGGCCTTTAACGTTCGGCAAAGAAAACACATGATCGACGGAACCCTTGGTGCCTTTACAGGCCTTTTTATCTCTTGGCTCTTCTACAGCTTCGGACGTAGAGAGGCCACTAGACTCTATCGCGACGTAATTATGACGAGCGTGCTGATGCGCTTGAAGGAAATGACGCCTACCAGCAAGACCCGCGTTCCGAATGGCTACGGCCTCGAGGAGGAATAAAGGGGTCATTCGGGATCAGTTTCATCGCGGACATAGCGCGCAAACTTCGTCTCGAACAGGACGGTGGTATCTACCACGTGATCAATCGGGGGCCTGTAAAACGGATCAAACCCTAATGCCTTTGGTCGGTAGCTTGAGGCTCGTTCTTTCAATTTGACACCAGCGGCACACACCGCGCCAACGCCAAGGCTAAACAAGCCGACGCCGCGCCGCTGCAAGACGGCCTGACCTCCCCGTCGAAGTGCAACGCTGGCCAAAGAACTAAACGAGTCCATCTCTTTTGAACGCTCTGTGGCTCTGCGAGAGCATGGGTTAAAAAAGGCATGGTCTCGCGCAGAGGCGCAGAGAGCGGTGCCTAGCACTGATGATGAGCGGCCAGTGCGGGGATTATTGCCCAAAGGTCGCAAGCGTGAATGCCGCGCTAACTACCTACCTAGCTGCAAGAACTAAGTAGGAAACGCAGTTAGAACCGCTAATTTTCGCTCATCAGCGCTCATTCAATATATTCCTAAAATCGATCGCTTCATCTGCGGGATGAAAGCGATTTTCGTCAGGCCCTCGTAGCGCTTCCGTCATGAGCGTCAATGAGCGTTCATGAGCGGTTAAGTAATTCCGGAATTGAGTCTAAACGATCTCATCCCTTTTAACGCACCAAGGTCGTTTACTACGATCACGCGGAGCACAACTTCGGCCTTCGTCCCGAGGTCATGGCCAAAGCCGCCTCGAAACTGCACCAGCCTTAATCCGCGCCGAGCACCTTGCCCGCATCGTACTCTGGCTGTGCGCCGTCGCGACTCGCCACAAAAGCGCCGAGCCGACACGCCCGCTCCAGCAGTTTCTGCCACGGCGGAGCGCCCTCGCTACGGAGCACGCCGTCAATCAGCGCCGCGCAAAACGCATCTCCCGCACCCACCGTGTCGCGCACGACCACCTCGGGGGCCAACGCCTGAAACGACTGCCCGCTCGCCCACAGATGCGCACCGTCGCCACCCATCGTGATGCACACGGTGTAACACCTGAATTTTTCGGCGATCACCGCGCTGATCCGGGACAGATCTGGCGCGCCCGCCTCGACTCCGCCCAATCGGATCGCCTCATCCAGATTCAGTTTCAATAAATCCACCCCGCGGATCAACGGCAGCAATGGCTCCACGTCATCATACGGCGCGCGCAGGTTGATGTCGCACACCGTCAGTCCGGGTCGCGCTTCGCGCCAGACGTTTAGCCGCTCACGATTCGCCGCAGTCCGCAGCGAGAGGGAACCATACACCAAGGCCAAAGGCCGCTCACCCGCGTCTGGCGTCGCCCGAATCTGATCCCAAGCGACATTCTCGCAGATGCGATAACTCGCCTGCCCCGCCGCATCGAGCTTCACCTCCACCGTGCCCGTGGGCAGCGCGGCGTTCTCCGCCACAAGCAGTGTATCCAGCCCCGCCGCCCTCATCGCCGCGCAGGCCTCGCGCCCCAGCTCATCGCGGCCAACCGCCGACGCCAGCAACGGCGACCGCCCCAGCCGGCTCAGGTGGTAGGCGACATTATACGGCGCACCACCGAGGAATCGGCCGCTCGGCAACAGATCCCATAAAATTTCTCCGAAACAAATGATGCGATCGCCTTCCATGATATTAAATATTCTCCATCGCACTGAGACGGAGCGAGGCCGGTTTAGCAACGCAGTTGGCCAGAAGTCCCGAAAAAAGCAGGCCCGCAAACACTGTCGCCAGTACAAACCCGGAGCGCGCTCCGCCAAACGCATCGCTGACCGCGCCCATCGCCAGCGGCCCGAGCGCCGCCGCCAGACAGGAGAAAAACAGAATCACGCCCGAAACCGAACCATGCAGCCGCTTCGGAAAACAACTGATACCCTTCGAATTCAGTGTCGGATAAATCATCGACATGAAGAGCCCCGACAGCGGGAGCAAAAATACCGCCGCCCGTTCACCGAACACAATGCTACCGACAAAACACAGCAAGATTGCCGCGCTCAAAATCGCCATGATCAGCGTCCAATCGTATAAATTGAGCAACCACGTTCCAAGAAAACGGCCGCCCGCCCGGAGGATGAAGAAAATCGAAATCGAGTACGTCGCCACCCACGCCGCCGGCCCCACATAATTCGCCAGCAGGCTCGGCATCCACACATAGATCGAGCATTCCACCGCTACGTACAAAAATAGTCCCAGCGAGAACCCCAGCGCGTGCGGATCGCCCATCATCCGCATCGTATCACGAATATTCACCACCTCGACGTTGAGCCGCACGGCCTGCGGATACTTCGCAAAAGCCGCTACGACGATCAGCACCACGCAGAGCGCCCCCGCGATCAGGTAGAGCCATTTCCACGAAACACCCGCCTGCAACAACGCCGCCACCACCGCCGGCCCCACAATCGCACCCACGCCAAAGAAGCCCTCGGCCATATTCATCGTGGCGGTGTGTTCGCGCGACGTCGTCGTGATGTCGCCCACCAGAGCCAACGCACCGGTCTTGAAAATGCCAATCGCCGCTCCAGAAACAACCAACAGGCCCAAGAAAAACAAAAACGAGTTGCCCACCGCAAAAAGAAACGAGTTTAATGCAAACAGCGACAACCCCAAGATGATCGTGCGTTTGCGCCCCAGCCGATCCGCCAAAAACCCAAGCCCCACGCCCGCCAGCCCGATCGCCGCCATCGGCGCATAATGAAAAGAGCTGCCCGCCGTCATGCTCAGCTGAAACTCGCGGATCACTTCCGGGATGATCACGCCGACGGAATCCGTCGTCATCGCAAACATCATAAACATTAAATACGTCAGCGGCCGGATGAGCGGTCCGCCGAGCTTGGCGCTGGTTTTATTCGACGACACATTCATGGCTTAGAGGGTAAAGGGACCCGTGATCTCATCCAACGCTAGCGTGCGCGGACCGCTGGGAGAACTGAATTCAATCTGCGTCCGTCGGGAAACAAGCCCCACCTGCAAAACGGCAAATTCATCTTTCTTCTTCCATCCGAGAGCGAGCTCCGTCTTGCCGCAGGGCAACAGCGCAAACGTGCCCGCAAACGCCGGATGCGCGTTGCGAAATCCGATTAGCCCGAGCAATGCGCGCACCACCGGGCGGACCAGTGCGTCTTTGAGCTCCTGCGCAGTGAACGCGTGGCGATTGATATCTCGCCCAACGCCCGTTTCCTCCAAGCGCGCCATGTCATTGGGCTCGGCCAGCAATCCCATATAATACACCTGAGGAATACCCGGCGCAAAAAACTGGATCACCCGCGCCAAAAGATAATCCCGGTCATCCCGACCAAGCGCGTCGTAGTAAGTGCAGTTGACCTGGTAGAGATCGAGATTCGAAGCCGCCGCGCCGGTGGCCTGCCGGCTCTGCCCCTTGCTCCGCTCGTGAATCGTCTCCACCAGCGCATCGATCGCCGCCGCCGACAACAATCCCGGCCGACTACTCGCCGCATCTGCACCGACATCAATGACGCCGATGCCATCGTGCGTATCAAGCACCGTGATGGCATTGCGCGGACTGATCTCCAACCACGCCTTCAGCGGTCCCGCCTCTGCAGTGTAGAGCGCATGGAGCACCAGCGGCGGCAATGCGAAATCGTAAACCCAATCCACTTTTTTGGCGATTTCGATTTGCTCTAGATAATACGAATGGATCTCTACCAACACCTCCATGCCGAGCTCTCGCGACCGCCGCCGGAGTAGCGCGATGTAGGCGTGAGTTTCCGGAATCATGAAGCAGCTCGTGCCGGATTTCTTGATCGCATACCCCGCCGCATCCAATCGCAGGACACAAACGCCCGCCGCTTGAAAGCGCAGAAGAATCCCGTCCAAATACGCCGCACCTTTCGGATCACACACATCAATATCGATCTGCTGCGAAGTGAACGTGGTCCAGAGCAGGCGCTTTTCACCATGCTTAAGCGTCATTGCGCTGAATGGCAGGCCAGGTCTCGGCCGGTAGATTTTGGCTAGTTCGGCCTCGCTTGCCCCGGCGGGGAAAACTTTATCCAAGGTCAGAAACATCCCCGCATACGGCGAATCATCACCTCTCGCCTGAAAATCTTTGAAGGCCGCCGACTCGCACGAGACGTGATTCACAATCAGATCGGCCATCACATCGAACTCCGCCCCCAACGCCCGCACATCCTCCCAATCGCCCAACCGCGGATCCACCTGCGCATGATCGATGGGGTCGAAGCCCGCGTCCACGCCGTCGATCGGATGATAAAAAGGCAACAAGTGTACACCGCCAAAGACTCCGGCCAGCGGCCCTTTGAGCAGACGCCCGAGTGCTGGCAACCCGGCCCCGGAGAGGCGGTCAACGTAAGTGATCAGCTGAACTTTGTTTTTCACGCAAGGAGAGGAGTCAGGCCATGCGCAGCGGAAAACGGCTTGTTCATGGCTTTGGTGGAAGAGGTTTTGCGCGAAGAGCGGCCACCCGTGGCCTTGGTACTCTTTCGCTGACCAGAGATCATCCTCAGCCACGCGCCACCCGCAAAGACGCACACCAGCAAAAACCCGCCATCAAGGGTAGTTATCCGAAAAACTGCGAAAACAGTCCCGAAATAGGCAGCCGGGACCGGCTCCTTTTTGAGCGGTCATCCTATTTTCGCGAACGGAAAGGGAACCGATGGAGCCCGCACCGCGTTATCCTCTGCGGAAAAGGATAAAGGCGTATTCGCTCACCCCACCTGCTCGCTATAAAGATACTTCTGAAAACCGGCGAAGGCCTTGCCGATGTCTTCTGGTTTACGAAGTCGATCAGGTCGGAGCCAGTGAGGGATTTGTTGTGATCGAGGGTGCCGTCGGCGTTTTTCGACGCGGCCCAGGCTTCCCAGCGAAACTTTGGCTCAAGCAGATGGGTGTAGCGCTTGCTGGAGAGCGCGGCCTCGTCGGCGCGGTCCTGTTCGAGGCCATCGAGGTACTTCAGGAAGAGAAGCCAGGACGTCTGCTCGGTGTAGTCGAGTTCGGTGGTGCAACCGGCTTCTTAGCGGAGGACGTTGTCGATGTTTCTAAAGGCTTATTCGAACAGGGGTGCGGGGTGCACCCACCAAAGGTCAGAGGCCAGCGAGTGTAAACGTTCATTCGGCGGAACCGGGGCCAACCCGTTGCTTGAACAGGAGCGACTGCAAATCCGCCAGTGGCCGGTCCTGCTCGCGTGAGCCGGCGAAATACCTCGGGCGACGCCAACGCCACTGAGGCAGGCAAGGGCAGTGACGGAATCGCGGCCACCGCGATACCGTAAGCTTAAAGCTGATTTTCTAGAGCGTTTTTTGCAGTCTCCGCAATGCATCGAGTTGCTCGCCTGTGTGGATCAGGCTCTCCGTTTGTAGTGCGCCGATTTTTCTACAAATACCACTGTAGGCTGAGCTCGCACGGCCACCGATCATGATGTGGACCTCAAGCGGGAGCCACTTGCGCAGTCGCGTTAGCTCGCCTTCGAGCTGTGTATCATCTTCTGGATACACGAGACTGAGCGCAACAACTTGTGCGTGATTTTGTTTTGCGGCACCCGCGATCTCAGCCGCCGGAAGATTCGCTCCGAGATAGAGGACGCTCCATCCAAGATTGGCGGCTAGCGCAGCAACCAACAGAGCACCCATTTCATGCAGCTGCCCTGCGGGCGTAGTGACTACGATCACAGGACCCGCTGAAGCAGCGGCAAAAGGTCGTGCAGCCTGAGCAAGCCAGGTCTTTAAAATGGCGCTACAGAAATGTTCATGAGCCGCCGTGATTTCACCCGCACGCCAAAAATCCCCGATGCTTTGTGCCAGTGGCGCCGCCACCCGCAGCAGCATACCTTGTCCTCCTAGCACGAGTTCGGCTCGACGTAGCGCGCCCTCGAGTGCGGAGGCATCAAGTGCCTTGACCGCATCGAGACAACTTTCGAGCAGGGCTTGGGGAGAGTCTTGGGCAGGCTCAGGCTTTCCTTTAGAGCGTGTTGTGCCGCCATGGTTGGCGGCGACATCCAAACCCTGAGACGCTAGATTCCTGAGCGCCTCGGTGGGCAACTTCGCCACCACGCCGATGCTTTGTCCCGCCTGGGTGAGTTGGCGCAGCAACGTGAGGCGTTCGATGTGGGCCTCTGAATAGAGGCGTCGGTTGGTTGCGGTGCGCTCGGGCTCGACGGCACCATAGCGTTTTTCCCAAATCCGGATGACGTGGGCGCTCAAGCCCGTGCGCTGGACGACCGCTTTGATCGCGTTGTGGGAACGATTCATTATTTAGACACGTTCTAGACAAGTTGGGCCTGCGGACACAATCACGGAATTGAGATCCACACACATTCATTTGTTCACCATATTAATAGCCATAACACCGAACACCTTAGACGAAAACTAGACCAGCGCTTGACTTTTAGACAATGCATAGACAACTTTTGCCGTGTTAAGTCGGGTTGCAGCAGTGATCACCACCCATGAAACCCGTTACTCACTGAAAACGAAATCACTCAAATAAAGAAAAAAATGAAACCCACCCTTACCGCCAAACTCACGTCGGTTCTCGCCGCACTCATATTCACTGGTTCGGTCCATGCCGCTTCTTGCTCGGCCGGCGAGTCCAAGGACATCGTAGCCGTCGCGTCCAGCGCAGGCAGTTTCAACACCCTGGTAACAGCCGTGAAGGCTGCCGGTCTGGCTGAAACACTCCAAGGCGCAGGCCCGTTCACCGTATTCGCGCCAACGGATGAGGCTTTCGCCAAACTCCCCGCCGGCACTGTCGAGTCGCTGCTCAAGCCGGAGAACAAGCAGAAGCTCGTCGCGATCCTTACCTACCATGTCGTTCCCGGCAAAGTCATGGCCGCCGATGTCAAAACTATGAAGGCAAAAACCGTCAACGGTCAGGAACTGTCGCTCAACGTAACCAACGGAAAAGTGACAGTGAACGGCGCCAACGTCGTCTCTGTTGATGTCGCGGCGAGCAACGGAGTCATTCACGTGATCGATTCCGTCGTCCTGCCAAACTAATCGTCCGCACGGCCAAGGCGGAGGGCCCACGCTCTCCGCCTTTTTTGTAACCTAACGACCTTACCGCCCTCGTAGATTCTCTGCCACAGCGATGAAAGTTCACACGTTTACGTCCGAGCTCTGGCTGCCCCGAGATCGCAATTCGGTGTATCCATTTTTCGCAGACGCGCGCAATCTGGAGGTGATCACGCCGCCCTGGGTGGGCTTCCAGATTTTAACCCCAGGCCTGATCGAGATGCAGGTTGGCACCCGAATCGACTACCGATTGCGCGTGCATGGTTTCCCACTCCATTGGCAAACGGAGATCACCGCATGGGAACCACCGTTTAGGTTTGTGGACGAACAGCGCCGCGGACCCTACCGACAGTGGATTCACACGCATACCTTCGAAGAACATGACGGTGGCACGCGCTGCCGCGATGAAGTCCTCTACGCTGTTCCTGGCGGGCGGTTCGTCAACTGGTTGATGGTTCGACGGGATGTCGAAAAGATTTTTGCTTACAGAAGCACCGTCTTTCACCGGCAATTTCCGCTTCTCGAAAAGGAAACCGCCCGATGAAACCGAAAAACTCATCCGCCGGCGTCGAGATTGAACAACACAGGCCACTCGCCACCTCGTTTAGCCAAGGGTTTGACGCCGACTAATATCCGGGCGAGTTACACGCTGCGCAGCCGCAACCCGACACTACGTCACACCCTTCATGAACAACGAGATCTCACTATGGATCGGTTTCAACCTATTCGTGCTGGCCATGCTGGCGATCGACCTAGGCGTATTCCACCGAAAGTCCCCCATCGTCTCGCTCAAGGAGTCGCTCGCCTGGACCGGGGTCTGGGTGGCGCTCGCCCTGTGCTTCAATCTCGGCGTCTGGCCTTTCGCCGGTAGCGGGAAGGCGCTCGAGTTCTTCACCGGTTATGTGATCGAGAAGTCGCTAAGCGTGGACAACGTCTTCGTTTTCGCGCTGCTCTTCGGCTACTTCGCGGTGCCTCCGCTGAAGGGGCTGAGCCGACACCGAATGCCGCAACGAGCCCACGCAACAGGTTGGTCGCCGCCATTCAGTCTTGCGCAAATCAGAGATTGCTCGCGGGATTTTATTTGAACTCAAAACCAAACGCTGGATCACGATGAACAAACTCAAAAGTATACTCGCAGGCGTGGACTTCTCGGAGTGTTCCCAAGCCGCGATGCGGCAGGCCGTCCGCATGGCTCATTGGAATGAAGCCCGCCTGCAAGTCCTGCATTGCGTGGAATACGTGACCCTGAGCGACAGAGCCTGGGCCAGTCACATTCCGCAAGAGAGGCTCGAGCGTGAAGCGGTGGCCGAGGCGCAGAGGTCGCTGCACCGATGGCTGGCCGAGTGCGAGGCGGGTCCGCACGCCCAGGCCTTAGTAGACTTGGGCACCCCCATCGACCGCTTGATCCATCACACGGGCGAAACCAGCGCAGACCTGCTGGTGCTGGGGGTCACCGGATTCTCGATGATTCCTATGGGCGCAGGCACGCTGGCCACGAAGTGCCTGCGCAAGGTGCCCGCCAAAGTGATGCTGGTTCACGAGCGCCATAGTGGCCCCTTCCGAAACATTGTGGCCGCGGTAGACTTCTCCGAACAATCTCGCGAGGCGGTGACTCAGGCATTGCGCGTGGCGGCGCAGGACGAGGCCGTCGTGCATTTCCTGCACGTCTTCACTGGATCGTGGGGACGTTACGCACTCGTCCCGGATGCTTGGGAAGTGGATGAATCGAAGGCGGTGCAATACCGTCAGGCGCTGGAGCAGCGGTTGCGCGAGTTCGTCGGGGACACTGCCGGGCGGCAGTGCCGTTTCACAGTCGTCGAAGCCTCCAATCACGGACACGGCATCGGGGAGTACGCGCGGCGCATCCATGCCGATCTGGTGGTGCTGGGCGCGAAAGGCCGCAGCAACCTCAGCTATGTGCTGCTCGGCTCGACGGTGGAGCGACTGCTCCGTGAAATCCCCTGCTCCGCCTTGGTGGTGCGATCCGCGACTGCAGCAGCCGGGTAGAAAGCCGGCGAGTTCTGACCCATCGAAATTTTATGATGATAACCTTGCAGCTTATGACGGGCCTCGTGGCCCTCTACTTCGGTGCCGATTGGCTCGTGCGCGGCGGGGCCTCGCTGGCCGTTCGGCTGGGCGTTACGCCGTTACTCGTGGGCCTCACGGTGGTGGCCTACGGCACCAGCACACCCGAGTTGATTGTCAGTTCCATGGCCGCCGCCAAGGGACAGGGGGCCATCGCCATCGGAAACGCCGTCGGCTCAAACATCTTAAATATCGGCCTCATCCTCGGTCTTACCGCCCTGATCTGTCCGATGCGCGTCCAGCTTCAACTCCTCAAGTTCGATACGCCGGTGATGGTGGGGGCCGCGCTGCTGTTCCTGTTTTTCTTCCGCGATGGCCAGATACAGCTCGGAGAGGCGCTCGTTTTCCTCGTCCTCATTGCCGCGTACACCGTCCTAAACATCCGCCTCGCCCGCCGCCAAGCCAGCGCGGAAGTCCGGCAGGAATTTGGCGAAGGCGTGCCGCCGCCCACGGGTTCCCTGTGGAAAGATGCGGGGCTGATTGCGGCCGGCCTCGCGGTGCTGGTCGTGGGGTCGCGGCTGTTTGTCACCGGTGCGGTGGATCTCGCCCGCCTGCTCAAACTGAGCGAAGCCTTCATCGGCCTCACGATCGTCTCCGCCGGCACCAGCCTGCCCGAACTGGCGTCGTCGCTCATGGCGGCTTGGCGCAAGCAGCCCGATATCGCCATCGGAAACGTCGTCGGCTCGAACATCTACAACATCTTGGCCATCCTGGGCGTGAGCGGCGTCATCGCTTCGCCTATCAACGGCCTGGGCGTGAGCCTGACGGACACCTTGGTCATGATCGGTATTTCCCTCGTGCTGCTGGTCATTGCCTGGACGGGCTTTCAGTTGCGTCGCTGGGAGGGCGCACTGCTGCTGGCCATTTACGGCGGCTACCTGTGGCACCTCTGGCCAAAATCCTAAATCGCGCATGACCGCCATTTTCCAACCAGCTCGTCCTCTGCAAACGCCCGCCCTCGCTTGGCGCTTCAGCGCGCGGCTCGCGCTGATGGCGTTGCTTTGGCTCGGACTCAACGGCACGGACTGGAGTTCGTGGATCGTTGGCGGACCGGTGGTGTTCGCCGCGGCCTGGATCAGCGTGAAGCTGCAGCCGGCGATGTCCTGGCATTGTTCCGTGGGCGGAGCGGTCGCCTTCGCCGCTTTCTTCCTCCGCGAGTCCCTGCGTGGCGGCTGGGATGTGGCCTGGCGCGCCCTAGCGCCGAAGCCGGCGCTGTCACCGGCCATCGTCTGTTTCCCGTTACGCCTGCCCTCGGGCGCCGCCCGTCTGTTTTTCTGCGGCACCATCAGCCTGCTGCCGGGCACTGCGGTGGTGGCCATCGCTGAGACAAGCATCTGCGTCCATGCGCTGAATTTCTCGCCGCAGGTCGAGGTGGAACTCCGCGAACTGGAGCGCCGCGTGGCGGTGATGTTTGGGCTGCCGCTCCCGAAACAAGACGAGGTGAACTCGTGAGCGCACTCCTCTTCAGCGTCGCGGTCGCTCTGTTGCTCGCCATCGTCCTGGGGCTCGGCCATGTCTTCCGGCAGCCGGGGCGCGCCGACAGCCTGCTGGCCGCGCTGCTCTTTGGCAGCACCGGCGTCGCGCTGGTGCTGGTGCTCGGCCAGGGATTGGGACTGGCCCGCGCGCTGGACATCGCGCTCGTGTTCGCGCTGCTCGCCGCGGTGCTCGGCGTGGCGTTCGTGCTCCGCGGCTGGCCGGGCGATGACTCGAAGGCCCCCAAGCCATGATCGTGCTGGATGTCCTCACCGGCGGGCTGCTCCTAGCGGCGCTGTTCTTTTTCGTGGCCGGGACGGTGGGCTTGCTGCGCTTTCCCGACCTGTATTCACGGCTGCACGCGCTGACGAAGGCGGACAACGTCGGGCTGGGGCTCACTGTGCTGGCGCTGATGTTGCAGGCGCAAAGCTGGTCGGAGGTCTTCAAGCTCGGGCTGATCTGGGTGTTGGTGCTGGTCGCCAGCGCCACCGTCTGTTTCCTCATCGGTAACGAAGCCTACCGGCGCGGGGTAAAACCGTGGACGAGGAGGTCGCCATGATGCTGCAAGTTTTCGATGGGGTACTGCTCTTGGTCATTGTCGTGCTGGCGTGGCGCTCACTCAACGACCACGACCTGTTCCGCGCCGTGATCGAGTTCATCGCCCTCGGCCTGCTCATCGCCGTGGCCTGGGTGCGGCTCCGCGCGCCGGATGTGGCGCTGGCCGAAGCGGCGGTGGGCTCCGGCTTGACGGGCGCGCTCATCCTTTCGGCACTGGTGCGAATGCGAAAAGCGGAACCCGCCGTGGCCAAGGATCGGCCAAAGGAGCCGCAATGATGCGCCGTCTTCCCCTCGGAATCCTTTCGCTCGCGCTGCTCGCGGCGCTCAGTTGGGCCGTGCTGTCGCTGCCGGCGAAGCCGACTGGCCTGACGGAGGCGTCGCTCGCGAGGCTTGCTGAAAGCGGGGTGACCAATCCCGTCACCGCGGTGCTGCTCAATTATCGCGGCTACGATACGCTGCTTGAAGTCGGCGTGTTGTTGCTAGCCATCGTGGCCGTGTGGTCACTGCGCCGCGGCGAATGGCCCACCGGCGATCTGCGCGACCGTCCGCTGCTGCTGTCGCTCCTGCGCGTGGTGCTGCCGGTGCTGATGCTGGCGGCGGGGTATCTGCTTTGGATCGGCGCCTTCGCGCCGGGCGGGGCATTCCAAGGCGGCGCTTTGCTCGGCGGCGCCCTCGTGCTGGCGATGCTCGGCGGTCGGGGGCGGCGCGTCTTGAATCACGAACGCCTCTTGCGCACGGGCCTGGTGGCGGGAGTCCTCGTCTTTGCGACGGTGGGCGCCGTAGCGATGGGGTTGACCGGTGGCTTGCTTCAGTATCCGCCCGGCAGTGGCGGCACGTGGATCATGGTCATCGAATCCGCCGCGTTGATTTCCATTGGGCTCACTCTCGGCCTGCTCTATCTCGGAGGCCGGCCCACGGGCGAAAACGGCAACGTGCCATCGCAAAATCCCTCATCCCATGCCTGACGCCGACCACCGCATCTACCTGCTAGCCGGCGCGGCACTGTTTGCCATCGGTTTTTACTCGCTGCTGGTGCAGGCGCATCTGCTGCGCCGCATCATGGCGCTCAACGTCATGGGCAGTGGCGTGTTCTTGGTTTACATCGCGCTTGCCGCGCAAACCCCCGGCCCGATCCCGGACCCCGTGCCCCACGCCATGGTGTTGACCGGCATTGTGGTGTCCGTCTGCGCGACGGCCCTCGCGCTGGCGCTGGCAGACCGTGTGCAAGCGGCGACCGGCCGGGTGGAGCTCCTCGACGATGAAGACGCCGCTGCGCCTTCGGACACGACTCCCGTGGCGAGCGACGAACACAAGGGAAAGCCATCGGCATGATCGCTGCCTCGGCCATTGCTCTGCTGATTCTCGCACCGCTCGCCGCGGCGGCGCTGGCCTTCGCGCTTCCCAAGCTCGGGCGCTGGCTGGCACTCGGCACGGCGGTGGTGGCCGGCGCGGCCATCGTTCAACTCACCCGCGCGGTGCTGGCGGGTGGCGTGCAAACCCACCGGGTCGGCGGCTGGGGCGCACCGCTGGGCATTGATCTCCGGGCGGATGGCCTTGCGTTGCTGATGCTGATGGTCACCGCGTGCATCTGCACTGCCATTTCGCTCTATGCGCAGGGCTATTTTCGTTCCGGGCACGATGACGAAGCCCCGCACCGCGAGCGCTACTTCTGGCCGTTGTTTCTGTTTCTTTGGACCGCCTTGAACGCGCTGTTTCTCTCGGCCGACATTTTCAATCTCTACGTCACGCTGGAACTGCTGGGCTTCGCCGCCGTGACGCTCGTGGCCCTTGCGGGCAAACGGGCGGCCCTCACGGCCGCGCTGCGCTACCTATTCGTGAGCTTGTCGGCATCCTTGTTCTACCTGCTCGGGGTGGGGCTGGTTTACGGCCAGTGCGCCACGGTGGATCTCGCGTCGCTCGCGAGCAAAGCCCAGCCCGGGCCGACTTTGTGGGTCGCGCTGGCGCTGATGACCGGAGGGTTGATCGCCAAGGCCGCGCTGTTCCCCCTGCACTTTTGGCTGCCGCCGGCCCACGCCAACGCTCCCGCTCCGGTCAGCGCGCTGCTGTCGGCGCTGGTGGTGAAAGGCTCCTTTTACATCCTGCTCCGGCTTTGGTTCGAGGCGTTCCCAGCGCTGATGACGCCCGGAGTCGCACAACTGTTCGGCGGGCTGGGCGCGGCCGCCATTCTCTGGGGCTCGGTCCAAGCGCTGCTTCAGGCGCGGCTCAAGCTGCTCATCGCCTATTCGACGGTCGCCCAACTCGGTTACCTCTTCCTCTTGTTCCCGCTGGCGGCCGAGCGTGAAGGCGGTTTCGTGGCGTGGAGCGGCGGCTTGATTTTCCTGGGCGCGCACGCCTGCGCGAAGACAGCGATGTTTCTCGCCGCGGGTAACATCCTCCACGCCGCGGGCCATGACCGCATCAAGGACCTCGATGGCATCACGCACTCCCTGCCCATCTCGGCTTTCGCGTTCGGGATGGCGGGCTTGAGTCTGGTCGGCCTGCCGCCCAGCAGTGGCTTCGCGGGCAAGTGGCTGCTGCTGAATTCCGCCCTCGCCCAAGGCCAGTGGTGGTGGGTGGCGGTCATTTTCATCGGCAGCCTGCTCGCGGCGGGCTACGTCGTGCGCGTGATCACCCACGCTTTCACGCGAGTCGCCGAGCCCACGACCCAGAACCCCATTCCGCCAGTGATGGAATGGACGGCGCTGACCTTGGCGCTGCTGGCAGTCGGGCTGGGCTTTGCGTCCCATTGGGTGGCCGAGTTGTTACGCGTGGGCGCGCCGGTGATCGGGCCGGTGCTGATGGGAGGCGCTGCGTCATGAACGTCCACGGTCTTCTTCTGCTCGGCATCCTGCTGAGTTCGTTCGTGACAGGCCTGGTGATCTTTTTTCTGAAGGAAGAAAGCCATCGGTTGCGCATAGGGCTGAACCTGCTCGGCGCGGCGGCGAAACTGATCTTCGTCGTCGCCTTGATCATGGGCGTCTACCGCGGTCAGACCTATGCCCTTGCCTTCGAGTTCCTGCCGGGCATCGAGTTCGCCCTCGGCGCGGATGCCAACTCGGTCCTCTTCGTGACCTTGTCCACGGTGCTGTGGTTTTGGACCACCCTCTACGCGGTCGGCTACTTGGAGCACTCACCGCATCGCCGCCGGTTCTTCGGCTTCTTCAGCCTGTGCGTCACGGCCACCACCGGCCTCGCGCTGTCGGCCAACCTCATCACCTTCCTCACCTTCTTCGAGCTGCTCACGGTTTCAACGTATCCGCTGGTGGTGCATCGCGGCACGAAGGAAGCCATGCGAGGAGGGAAGATCTACCTCGCCTACACGCTGACGGGCGGCGCGGTGCTGCTGTTGGCGGTGGCGTGGTTGCACAGCCTGGCGGGACCGGTGGTGTTCAAGGAGCGCGGCGTGCTCCAGGCTCTGGCCTCCAGCCATCCGACTGAGCTGCAAATCATCTTTCTGCTCTTCATGATTGGCCTCGGCGTGAAGGCCGCGATCGTGCCGCTGCACGGCTGGCTGCCCAAAGCGATGGTCGCGCCCGCGCCAGTGAGTGCGCTCCTGCACGCGGTGGCGGTGGTGAAGGCCGGGGCATTCGGCATCGTGCGCATCGTGTATGACGTGTATGGCGCGGATACGGCAGCCCAGCTCGGCGTGCTGCACCCGCTGGCCATCGCCGCCGGCGTCACGATCGTCTATGGCTCGGTGCAGGCGCTGTTCCAAGACGAACTCAAGAAGCGACTCGCCTATTCCACCGTCAGCCAAGTCTCCTACATTGTGCTGGGGGTCGCCATCCTCGGGCCGGCAGCGACCATCGGCGGCCTGGCGCATCTCGTGCATCAAGGCCTCATGAAGATCACCTTGTTTTTCGGCGCGGGAAACTACGCCGAAGCACTTGGCATCCATCGCGTGAGCGAGATGAACGGCGTGGGCCGCCGGATGCCGCTCACCACGGCGGCGTTCACCATCGCCGCGCTGGGCATGATCGGGGTGCCGCCGCTGGCGGGCTACGTCAGCAAGTGGTATCTGCAAAAGGGCGCGATCCAAGCTGGCGAAGAATGGGTGGCGCTGGTGCTAGGCGCCAGCAGTCTGCTCAACGCGGCTTACTTCCTGCCGATTCTTTACCGCGCCTGGTTCTTGAGCCCCCCGGAGCAACCGGCGCAGGAGCATCGCTTCGGCAGAGGGGAAACTCATTGGATGCTCGTGTTGCCGCCCTTGGTGACGGCGGCGCTCGTGATCTGGGCGGGCGTGTTTGCGGAATCCCCTTTTAGCCCGCTGGCGTGGGTGAAGTTGATTGCCGCACGGGAATACGGACCATGAACCTAGCGCCACTCGACTCCCTGCTCGTGCTCGCGGCCGTGGCCCTGCCGCTGTTGGCGGCGCTGGCTCTGGCGGTGGCCAGGTGGCGACCGGCAGTCATGGGCGCCACGCCCTTGGTGGCGATGCCGGCGCTGTTGCTCGCCTTGGCGGGCCAGACCGGAGCAGACTTGCGCCTGCCCTGGCTGCACCAGCATACGACGCTGGAGTTGGACGAGGTGGGGCGCGTCTTCCTGGGCTTTTCCAGCGTCTTGTGGCTGGCGTCCGGCTGGTACGCCCGCGCCTATCTGGCGCACGATCCGAACCGGGTTCGCTTTCATCTGTTCTTCCTGCTGGCCATGGCCGGCAACTTCGCACTGATTCTCGCCGCCGATATTCCGACGTTCTACGTCGGCTTCGCGCTGATGGGCTTGGCCGCCTCGGGTCTGGTACTGCATCGCGGCGACGCCGAAGCCACGCAGGCCGGGCGGGTTTACCTCGCGCTGGCCATGCTCGGTGAAGTCGTGATCTTCACTGGCTTCGCGTTCCTCGTAATCGCTGGCGGCACGACCGAGATTGCGGCACTTCATCGTGGCGTCTTCAGCCAGCCGGCGCTGTTACTGCTGTTGGCGGGTTTCGGCATCAAAGCCGGTGCGCTCGGCCTGCATTTCTGGCTGCCCTTGGCGCATCCGGCGGCGCCGGTGCCGGCCAGCGCGGTATTGAGCGGGGCGATGATCAAGGCGGGGTTGCTCGGGTGGATTCGCTTTCTCCCGCTGGGTGAGGCGGCCATGCCTTGGTGCGGATTCACGCTGATTTGCGCCGGCCTAGGCGCGGCGTTCCTCGGCACGTTCGTGGGCGTGGTGCAGCGGAATCCCAAGACCGTGCTGGCCTACTCCAGCATCAGCCAAATGGGGATTATGGCCGTGGGGGTAGGAATCGGGGCGCTGCGGCCTGAGGCATGGCTGGAGATTCAGACGGCGCTGCTCATCTACGCCACGCATCACGCACTGGCCAAGGGTGCTCTCTTCCTCGGCGTCGGCCCGGCCCACGCGGCGCACACGCTCGGTCAAGTCCTCACAGCGAGAGTGGGGCTGCTGATTGCGGCGCTGGCCCT
>Ga0209181_10001136_pt1 | contig 47304 bp, 41 predicted proteins | sample MAT05_FD_187208 | JGI IMG/M metagenome (GOLD analysis project Ga0209181, IMG submission 187208) | Freshwater microbial communities from Lake Fryxell liftoff mats and glacier meltwater in Antarctica - MAT-05 (SPAdes) (version 2) | ecosystem: Environmental > Aquatic > Freshwater > Ice > Liftoff... | reverse complement strand
TTAGTCATTTGATGCCACCCTTTGTTCCATCATACGGCCGCTATTTTTCTTTAAATAGCCCCACTATTCGCAGAAAAATAGTGTTGTCTGATGAAAAAATGGTTGACCTAAAATGACTAAGTTATTATTTGCCCGTTCCTAAACATCACATTGACATGAAAATTTTAGTCGTTGACGACGAGCAAGACATCCGGACTTTATTCGAGCAGCGCTTTCGCCGGGAAATTCGCGAAGGCGCTTTCTCTTTCACCTTCTGTTATTCGGGCGAAGAAGCGCTGACGTTTCTGCAAGAACATCCTTCAGAAGCCATTCTCATTCTTTCCGATATCAACATGCCGGGCATGAGTGGTCTGGAACTGCTGAGCAGGATTCGGCAAAATGCGCCGGAACCTCCACCTTTCATCGTGATGATCACTGCCTATGGCGATCCGGAGAAATACAACGAAGCCATGCGCCTCGGAGCCAATGACTTTTTGCACAAACCCCTCGATTTCAATACCTTGAAACAGAAATTAAGCAACTTGCCATGAGCGCCAAGCATAAAATAATGGTCGTGGACGATGAAAATGATGTGGAGCAACTCGTCCGCCAAAAATTTCGCCGCCAGATTCGTGCAGGGGAATACGATTTCATTTTTGCCCAAAACGGCACAGATGCCCTGGCAAAACTCCGCGAAAATCCCGACACTGACATGGTGTTCAGCGACATCAATATGCCCGAAATGGATGGATTGACCCTATTAGGGAAAATCACGCAGGACAGTCCGTTGCTTAAAACTGTGATCATTTCCGCCTACAGTGACATGGATAATATCCGCGTGGCCATGAACCGCGGGGCTTTTGATTTTCTGTGCAAACCCATTGATTTTGAGGATTTCGAGCGGACTTTGGTGAAAACCCTGAAAACGACCCAACAGATCAAGGATACCATTCAGGCCATTCAGGAAAACAATATCCTGAAAATGTACGTGGATCCCAGTGTGCTGCAATTCATGTGCTGCAAGGAATTTGAATCCGACTTGCTGGCCAATGAAACCATAGATGCTACGATCGCTTTCATAGATATCTGCGGGTTTACGACCATTTCGGAACGGGAATCGCCGGATACGGTCGTACACCTGCTCAATAAATATTTTGACCTCATCGTGCGGGCGGTCATCGAGCAAGGCGGCTATGTGGACAAGTTTATGGGCGATGCCGTGCTGGCCGTTTTTCGGGATAAAGACCATCTGGCAAGGGCTATCCGGGCGGCGTTGTCTGTCAATCGCCGTCTTCAATCTATTGAAGAAGATACTTTGTCTGGTAAGGCTACCTTTTTGCCCAGACTTTCCATTGGGATCAATACTGGAGAAGTAATTTCGGGAAATGTAGGGTCTGCGGCCCTGCGAAGATTCGATTTTACGGTCATCGGCGACGTGGTTAATACTGCCCAACGCCTTCAATCGGTCGCCAAACCCGGCCAGATCCTGATAAATGAAGCGACTTTCCAAAAAGTCGGCGCCCAGTTTAAATGCCAGGAAGTTGGAGAAATGCCCTTGAAGAACAAGGCCAATCTGGTGACTTTGTTTGAGGTGGTGTCATAAAATAAAAAACCCGGCACCGACTTTTCGGAACCGGGGTTCTCGCCTATGAAGCATAAGACATCTGAACCATGGGGGGAATTTGGGGTGGGGGGGAGGGATTAAAACGTGTGGAGCGAGAGCAATCAAGTTCAACCTGCCATCGATCGAAAATTTTTTCTTTTGTTTTCAAGTCATTGGAGACCCGTATCTGGTACATGCAAAATAATGCGACCACGCATCCTTGCGCAGCAGGGACAGGTGAAATATGCCTGATACGAACAGCCTGGTGCCGCGTCCAGCAATTGACGTATGCGGCTTTAGCGCCAACAGGCACCGCACAAAGAGTGTCGTAAAAATGGAACAGGAAAAAGCGCAAGCAAAAGGCGCAAAGCAGTGTGCGGGAGCCGCACAAATCGGAAAGATGCAAACCTTCTCATGGGATGACAGGTAGTTGCTGAATGTAATCGGTGAATTCCAGTACGCGGATTAAAGTGCAAAAGCACATTGACAAATGTAGAGCCACTTGGTTGAAAGCACGTTCCCTAACAAAACAAGTGTCGGGCTTCTGTCTTTTTTAACAAAATTCAATTGGTGGGGAAGCCGCCCAGCAGTCGGTTGCCCAGTTGCTCCCAGAAGGCCAGCACCGTGTTTCGGGTAGGAAATTCAGAGTAAATGCTCCCTTTTTGGATGCATTTTAACACATGCAGCGTAGGTTTAGACACGTCGTCGGGCAAATTGTCCAAAGGGAGCCAGGCTACGTCCTTGAATTTTTTAGGTTCAAGTGAAGCGGGCTCGCCCATAAACCGGCGGGCTTTGAAGTAGAGCACCAGCAGCACCTGGTCTTTTTTGAGTTTGTGCCGGTGCAACACGTGGGTCAGCGTAAGGTCGCTCGGCTCCACATGAATGCCCGCTTCTTCCAATGCTTCCCGGGCAAGCGCTTCCCGGGCAAACTCATGTTCTTCCACGTTCCCACCGATCAGTGAGTAACCGCCTCCGTTCTTTTTGGTTTGCCGGAGGCAAAGAATTTTACCGTTGTCTTCGACGATGAGCCGCACTGCGAAGGTGAGCATATTGGACTGCTGGTTACTGGTTGACAAGTTGCTTGTTGAGTCAAATAGCCTTACTCCGCATAAATTTCCAGTAAAGCAATCTCGATAGAGATTCGATCGGCGTTCTGGCGAAGCAATTCCTGGCGTTTTTCAACGCGTTGAGCATGAAGGTCGTCCTTCGTTTTTTGATACCGTTGAACTTGCTCCTTCGTATTCAGGATGCGGCGGATACTGGCCAATGTATTGGTTTGTAAGGCCTCCAACTTGTGCTGATACTGGGTTGGATTGGAGGTTTTTAGTCCTGCGATCGCATTCAAATTGCGCAGTTTACGTGCCTGAACCCCGTACATCTGTTTGGCCTGGTCTGCGCCCAGTTTGTACTTGGCGACCAGCGCTTCTGTTGTCGTTCGGGCTACCGGATTGTTTGCCGATGCTTTCGCGGCAGGCACTTCAGTGCTGCCGGATTTGGGCGCAGATCCCGCTTTTTGGGCAAAAACAGGGGCCAACGAAACAAAAAACAGCGCACACAAGAGTCCTTTTTTCATAACAGCGTTTTTGAATGACAGCTCAAAAGTAGGCGAGATAGGCATAGATTCAACAACTTTTTAAAGCAGAGACCAGACAATTTTCATAAACTTCACTTATCCACCAGAGATGGATGCCACAGTACTGGTTTACCATACAACCTCCACATCCCGCCACACGTCCCAGTCTTTGGCGTACAAAAAATTAAGGCGGGCAACGGTCTGTTCACTGGGTTGGTGGATATGAATTCCATCGAGCGGACTGAATACGGCGGGTTTCAATTTGGGTAAAGTGTTGTTCAGCGGATTGGGTGCGTAGCCGACCCAGTTTTTCTGTCCCACCAGCACTCCCCACCAGTTTTTCAGAAACAAACGCCTTTTCCCTGAAAAAGGCAGCCATACCGGGAGCGACATCCCCAATGCGAAGCAGAGCAGAACGTCAAACATCCGCTTGTTGCGGCGTTCGCCGGGCTGTGCGATGTTGTAGCGGATCTCAATGGTATACAATTCGCCCGGCTCGTCCTTGCTGCTGCTGCCAATGATGCTCATGCTTTCTTCGGGCACGATTTTATACGATACCGAGGGACCCAGCCGGGTCATCCAGGCCAGCGTGTCCTGTGCCCGGATATCTTTCGAGCAAAAGATTACCTCATTGACCCTATAGATGCGGACGATTTCGTCGAGCTGGGAAGCCCCCCCTAGCCCTCCCATGAGGGGGGGGACGGCACTTCTTTCTTCACTTGAAGAGAGGCCGGGCGGGAAGCCCGCTCCTTCGCCATGAGAGGGAACAGCACTTCCTTCTTCACTTGAAGAGAGGCCGGGCGGGAAGCCTCCCCCTGCCTCCTGGAGGGGCTGGGTGGGGCTCGGCACCACATACCCGATGAAATTCTTTTTCACACCCGCCTGATTCAGCAGTCCCATAACACGCTCGCTTTCTACTTGCGAGCCGACGATAACGAGATTTTTTACCCGGTCCCGCCCGATGCGGAAATTTCCAAATTCAAGAAAATGGGCGACCGCCCGCAATCCCACTGTCGCTGCCACCGACCAAAGCGAGCCGAGCAGGAGTTGAGCGCGCGAGGGGCGGTAGTCGAGGTCGAGCAAGCCGTAAATGGCGAGCAGCAGCAATGTGCCGATCGCCAGTCCGCGCACCAGGCTGCGCAGGTCGTAGCGCTGGTCATAGCCGCCGCTGAGCCACACGGTGCCCAGCCAGGTGGCGATGTAGAGGGGAAAATTGAACCACAGCACGGTCGGCTTGAAGTAGTGCGGGTCTTTGTAGAAGTAACTGGCCCAGAAGTCTTTGAGAAAAATAAGCCCCACGAAAATCGCCGCTGCATCGAGCAGGGGAAGCCAGAGTTTGCCCCAGAAATTGCGCATCAGTGTCAGGCCTGCCCGCAGCCAGATCGCCACTTGCAACATGGCGATGAAAAGTCCCGCTTGCCTCCCTGTGAAGTGCTTGCGGGTGAAGATGATCATGGCCTGGTAAAAAGTGCGGACGTAGTTGAGGCTTCCTTTCTTGGTGCTTTCTCCTTTGTAATGGATGATTTTTGTCTCGGGGAAATAGTAATTTTTAAAACCCGCCTGCACGATCCGGTACGACAGATCAATGTCTTCCCCGTACATAAAAAATGCCTCGTCGAGCAGCCCCGCCTGGTCGAGTGCGCTGCGGCGCATGAACATGAAGCAGCCTACCAGCACATCCACTTCGTTCGTTTCGTTTTCGCCGAGATGGCCCAGGTAGTAGCGGTTGAACGTGCGGCTGCGCGGAAAAACAGACGACAGGCCAACCGTTTTGCAAAATGCTACCCACGGAGAAGGGAACCCGCGTTTGCTCTCCGGCAGGAATTTGCCGCTGCCGTCAATCAACTTCACCCCCAATGCCCCGGCTTCCGGATGTGTATCCATGAATTGCAGGCATTTGCTGAAAGTATCCTCTTCCACCAGCGTGTCAGGGTTGAGCAGCAGCACATATTCGCCGGTGCTGGCCCGGATCGCCTGGTTGTTGGCGACCGAGAAGCCGGGATTGTCCGTATTGGCGATGAGCCGCACTTCCGGGAATTTTTCCCGCACCATGCGCACCGAGTCGTCTACCGAGTTGTTGTCCACGACCCATACCTCGCCCTCGATTCCGCTCATCGCTTTGCGCACCGAGCGCAGTGCTTGTTCGAGGAAATGCCGGACGTTGTAGTTGACAATGATAACGGAGAGGCGCATGACGCGCAAAAATGCGGCGAATTGGGCATTCCAGCACTGCCGGAGTTGGGATGTTTCATTTAGATGACATTCTTTTCCCTTTGCTTCCACAGGCCAATCACTTTCCTTTTGAAGAAACCATATTTTTAACTACCACTGATGTTTAGTGCTTTATATTTGTCACAGAACAAATATCAACCACTATGCGCCTCCTCTTCCTGCTTTTTCTCCCAATTACCCACCTCTTCTCCCAACCCCTGCCCTCCGTCAATCCCTACTACGTCGGCCACAGCCTCATCAACCTGAACGTGCCGGCCATGGTCAACAGTCTCGCCAACGACGCGGGCAAAACCAGCGATTACGCCTACCAAATCGGAAACGGCGCCAATCTTTGGTGGCAATGGGATACTTTGCTGGGTAATGAACAAGGTATACCCTGGCAAACTGCCCTGCCGACGGGTGATTTCGATGCGATGATCGTCACCGAAGCCGTGCCGCTCCTCGGGCATCTGCAATGGAGCAAGACCTACGATTACGCCGACAGTTTTTTGATGGCGGCCAGCGCGTATCGCCCCGACCTTCGCTTTTTTGTCTACGAAACCTGGCACTGCACGGAGACGGGAACACCAGCCGGTTGCGATTGGGACAACAACGACCATCTGCTTTGGCGACCGCGCCTGGCCGCAGATTTCCCGCTCTGGACGGGCATCATGGATTCGCTGAAAAGTCGCCACCCGGCGGCAGCCGTTTGGATGATCCCGGCGGGACAGGCTTTCGGGATGTTGACAGACAGCATTGTGGCGGGAACCGTGCCGGGCATTTCCGATTTCAAACAACTTTTTTCTGATGACATTCACCTGACGGACGTGGGCAATTACTTCGTCGCTTGCGTGATGTACGCCTGCCTGTTCAGGGAAAGCCCGCAAGGTCGCACGAACCAGACCTTTTCGGAATGGGGCAGTCCGTACAACCCGCCATCACCGGCTTTGGCGTTAAAAATGCAGCAAATCGCCTGGAAAACAGTCACTCAGTTGGCTGTTCGGACAGGTGTCAACCCGTCTTCTAAAACGGGGGAGCCGGATGCGCCTGCTGAAATTCAAGTGTTTCCGAATCCTGGTAAGGCTGGTGGGGAAGTGTTTATTACATCGGAAAAGGAGATTTCAAGTATGGAGATACTGGACAGCCAGGGGCGTATTTTATTCAGAAGTATTCCATTAAATGGAACACCCAACTCATTTACTTTGTCTTCATCCGGCCTGCATTTTGTGAAAATTGATTTGAAAAACGGTCGGTCGGAAGTGATGAAATTGATTTTGAACTGAACTACATTGCACTTTCGCACACTGCTCAACAATCTACCCATAAGGGATTATCTGGAAACCTGCTCAGTTTCATATTTAAGGAACGGGCAAATAATAACTTGTAAATTTGATATGCTTTCTTTTCACCCAGATGACCCATCTTTTTGATTAAATAGCCCCACTATTCGCTCAAAAAGATAGCCCATCTGAGCAAAAACCAATCTATCTGAAACTTACAAGTTATTATTTGCCCGTTCCTAAGGCATTGCATGCCCAGTGTTTAAAAAAAGTTTTTTAAGAGCATGTCTGGGAATTTTCACTTGCAAAACACTACCATTTAGAGTAACTATCCAGCCGCCCCTAAATACTTATGATTCCAGACCTCGGAGAGTAGGTTGTCCAAAGGGCGAAAAAACTTGTTCAATTTTTGAATGTCTTTTTCCTTTTAACGAGTTGATTTTCAGGTAGATGTTCTTTTTTCCAATGACGCAATACCTTTGTCAGGTTGCTGTAGTGGTAGTGGCAAAAGCGGCTGCCAGCCAACTCTACTGGATCAGCAATCGTTGGGCTACTTGCCAAACTCATTACGAAATTGGCCATCGCCCGGCAACGCTTGATCCCAAAGCCTAAAAGACCATGGCAGAATCGGAGTGTTTGATGTTCGTTGTTCACACTCCAAGATCGGCACACGGTTCTGCTTTTTCAAAAAACTTCATCTAGCGGGCACCCAAGGTGTCCAAAGTCTAAAAAGGCAGGCAGTTGGAACATTCCGGCTGTCTGCCTTCAAGTTGGTGCAGAAAGACCTTGGCAGGGTGTGTGGAGCGAGGTATCAGGTGGCAGGAAGGCTGCGAGTGTTTTGAGGTTTGCAGAGCCTGAGAGGGCATCGTCACCACCAAGCTGTTGCGCACGGAACAGAAGGCAACGGACTGGTCGAGTACCTCAGGCACCACTACCCAGCATCCGTCCCAATACCGCCTCATCTGCAGCTTCAAAAATCGGTTTGTGGTAGCGGTGGAGCTTGATGAGGGTATGCAGGAGGTTTTCCTTTTCTTCCGCTGTCAAGTCGGCCACCACCGTCTCAGCCAGTTTGCCGATGCCGTTCTGCACCGACTCGAAAGCCGCCCGGCCTGCGGCGGTCAGTTGGATCAACTTGGAGCGCTTGTCGGTCGGGTGTGGATGTTCGTGAAGCAGCCGTTGCTTCAGCATCCGTTTCAGCACCTCATTGCCCGACGATTTTTCCATGACAATGTCGCGTATCAAGTCTGTTTTTTTCATCTGTTGATCGGGGTATAGCGTCACGAGTACCCCCCAGTCGTCCTGTGAGTACACGGCAGAATGTCGAAAAACACGACGGCCGTAGAACTGTGCGTAGCGAGCCATAAAAGTCAAGTACATAGCAATCAGCCCATTGACTGGCTGGCTAAACACCGACTCTGCCACGGTCCGCGCCATTGGCTGCCGCTGGTGCGCAAGCAGCCAACCGGCAAAATCCTCCAGGTCCAGTTGATCCGTACTCCCGCCACCCAGCTCGTAGGCTTCAGCAAAGTCAAGCAATTCACGAAGAAAACCGATTTGCATTTTTAGTTTGATGTAAAATTATTTTTTTAAAAAAAGTTTGATATAAAACAAACATAAAAACGGAGTTCTTGTTCAGTGGGGGCTTTTTGACCTCTCGGCCTACTGCTTTCGGCAAAACTGGATTGCTGAAGTCAGGAGGGCGAATGTCTTTAAGGTTTTTCAAAAAACACTGCAATTCAACAGCAATCATGCAATTTTTCAAACTTTTTCTGCTTTTTTCACTCGTTGGCTCCGTACTGCAAGCCCAAAATACGGGCTCTCTTACCGGTACGGTGAAAGACAAACTCACCCAGGAAGCACTCATCGGCGCTACGATCAGACTGGATGGAAGCAGCCTCGGAGCGACGACCGATTTGGAGGGCAACTTCCGCATCGCGGGTATTCCGCCCAAATCGTACAACGCGGTAGCCACGTACCAGGGCTATGCTGCGCAAACGAAATTCAACATCGTCATTACCTCTGGCAACGCCAACCAGTTGAATTTTGAACTCGAACCGGCTGGGCAATCACTCGGCGAAGTGGTTGTCTCTGAAAATCGCTCGGTGCGCATCGCCTCGGTGGAAACGCCACTTTCCATCCAAAATCTCACCGCGCAAGAAATCAAGGCCAATCCGGGTGGCAATTTCGACATTTCGCGGGTTATCACTTCCCTACCGGGCGTGGGTGGCACTCAAGGCGGCGGCTCATTTCGCAATGACCTGGTGATTCGGGGTGGAGGCCCCAACGAAAATGTCTATTATCTGGACGGCATGGAAATTCCGGTCATCAACCACTTTGCCACACAAGGTGCGGCGGGCGGGCCGGCGGGCATCCTGAATGTATCTTTTATTGAAGACGCAACGTTGGCCACTTCCGCTTTTAATGCACGGTATGACAACCCCCTCTCGGCGGTGCTGCAACTGCGGCAACGCGACGGTAATCCGGATAAAATACAGGGCAACCTGCGCCTCAGCAGCAGCGAGGTAGCACTCACGGGCGAGGGGCCTTTGGGTAAGAAAACCACCTTTTTGGCCTCGGCCAGGCGTTCGTATTTGGCACTTATATTTAAATTGATAGACTTGCCCATTCGTGCCAATTATTGGGATTTCCAATACAAAGTAACGCATAAAATCAATGCCAAAACCACTTTTACGACCCTTGGCGTGGGGGCCATTGACCGTTTTTCCCTCGCGCCGCCTAAAGATGCCACGCCCGAAAATATTTATGTCATCGGTTCCAATCCAATCATCAATCAGTGGAACTACGCACAGGGCTTCACGCTCAAACGCCTAATAGAAGATGGCTTCTGGAACCTGACTTTTTCCCGAAATATGCTCAACAACCAATTAGACCGGTTCAGCGATAACTACGACGGCCAACAGCGCGACGAAAGCAAACGTACCCTCGGCATCGTGAGCCAGGAAATTGAAAACAAACTGCGCTTCGACTGGAACAAATACGTCGGCGACTGGAAATTTTCAGCGGGTGCGGGTCTTCAATACGTCAAATACAACAATGATTCCTACACGCAATTAAGCCCGCAAATACTTGATTCTTTGGGCAATGTCCTGCAGCCAGCACTTGAATTTCGCTTCAAAACCGCCATCAGTTTTGCCAAATATGGCCTCTTTGGGCAGGTCAGCCGTAGTTTTTTCGACAGCCGCCTGGCCGTGTCGGCGGGCTTGCGAGCGGATGCCAACAGCTTCACTACCGATGGGAATAACATTGCAAAAACGCTCAGCCCACGCCTGAACGCATCTATTGCTTTGGCCGAAAAATGGAAACTCAACGCCAGTATTGGTTCTTACACCAAAATCGCGCCTTACACGGTGCTGGGTTACCGCGATAACACCAACAATCTGGTCAATAAAAACGTGCCTTACACGCGCTGCAATCATTATGTTACGGGTTTAGAATATTTGCCTTCCAAAACCTTGCGCCTGACCGTGGAGGGTTTTTACAAACAATACAGTGATTATTTGGTGAGTGATTTGAGCGGCATTTCCCTGGCCAATCTGGGGGGTAATGGCGGCATCGCTGGGAATGAAAAAGTAGTCGGTGGCGGCAAAGGCGAAGCCTACGGTATCGAACTATTTGCGCAACAAAAACTGTGGAAAAATTTCTTTTTTGTGGGCGCTTACACGCTTTTTTGGTCAAAATTCAGCGGAAAAGACGGCAAATTGGTCACCTCCAATTGGGATAGCCGCCATTTGGTAAGTTTGGTGTTGGGCAAAAAATTCCGCCGCAACGTCGAGTTGGGCATAAAATACCGCGTATACGGAGGCTCACCTTACACCCCTTTAGACGAGGAGGCCAGCCGCCAAAACTACGCCACCATTGGCACGGGCACCGAAGATTTCAGCCGACTGAACGCACAACGGCTCCGCAATTTCAGCCAATTGGACATCCGTATTGACAAAAAGTGGAACTTCAAACGCACTACTTTTGACCTGTATTTGGACGTGACCAATCTTTTGGCAACCTCCAATCCAGCGATCCCAAGTTATACTTTCAAGCGGAACGCAGACAACTCGGATTTTGAAACCACAGATGGCCAGCCATTGCGTTTGGATGGCTCGAACGCAATTCCGTATATTTTGCCTCCGGAAAAAGGTGCGGCTTTGCCATCCATTGGGTTTATTTTTGAGTTTTAGGAACGCGGCACCAATAACGTACCAGAAATCAAAGCAGCCTGCCAATCCTCATCCATGAAGGAGCCAATAGATGAACAGAAGCGTGTTCGGGTTTTTCCAAATCCCACCGAAGGCCTATTGAACATCGAATTGGACGATAATAGTAGATTGATATATTCCACCCGCTTTCAACAGCCAATTTGATGATGTCGGGGCAGTTGCGTGGCCTATCACGCGCTGGCTGTAAGCGGTAGGGACATTTGGAATATTGAAGGGGCCCGCCAAAGAGATAACCAAAAACACAATGGCTAGGATTCTGAAATTTTTGTAACCATTTTGGGTGAATTTTTCAAATAAAAAAACACGAGGCTACCAATAATTGCAGGCAATACGCTCGAAATCAGTACTGGTACTATGGTCAATGGCTGATCCGGCTGGACGAAAACATTGTCTGTAATAATGCCTGCTGCTTGTCCGATGAAGAATACAATGGCATTGATTACTGCGCCTACACCTGCTGCAATAGTACCCGCTTTGAGTGCTTGTTGGATGTTTAATTTATACACGCTGAACTCCCAATTGCCCGCCTCCGTATTTTGGTGCATTTTGATTTTATGTTCGGATACCATCCTGCGACTTCTTCTATGACCTGTGAAAAATGGTAGTAAGCTGCACAAGCGCCTTCGCTCTCCTCATCGTTCACGTCGCCCGGATGTGGCCGAGGTAAGCACAGTTAACACACTGTCCTTCTGGGGCATTACGATGGGGCGGTTGTGGGTGCCGTCGTGGTTCGCTGATTTGATTGAGCGGGATGTCGCCACCACAACATTTTGCTACTTTGGGTATCCTTTAGGCGCACAGGTGGAATAGATTTGTCGTTGTTTTCTAAAAAATACAATTCGCACCATGATCGTCAAAATGCTCTTCGCCGCCGCGCTCGCGGTCCTCTGTTCCAGTACATTCTTTTTGCCTTTGACCTCCAAAAATGCTGCGCCCGAACCTTCTGCCATGCAACCTCCTTATTCAGAAAGCAATCCAGGACTTCTTGTCGCCCCGCCGCCCGTCGCTAACCCGGAAGAATTGGGCACCGTCCATTGGCTGCGCGACCTCGAAGCGGGTCAGAAGGAAGCCGCCAAAACCGGCAAGCCCATGCTCCTCCTTTTTCAGGAAGTGCCTGGATGTTCTAACTGCACACGTTACGGCAACGCCACGCTTTCTCATCCGTTGGTCGTCGAAGCCATCGAGACGTACTTCGTGCCGGTCTGCATCTACAACAACAAGGGAGGCAAAGACGGAGAAGCGCTCAAAAAATTCAACGAACCGGCCTGGAACAACCCGGTTGTGCGTATTGTAAAAACTGATTATCAGGATATTGTGCTGCGCATGGACAACTTTCGTTCCTCGAATCAATTGGTCAACGGTATGCGCCGGGCATTGGAATTGACTTCCAAACCTGTACCCGGTTATCTGGAATTACTGGAAGAAGAACTGGCCGCGCGGGAAGCAGGTTTGGAAACCGCGACGTTCTCAATGTACTGTTTCTGGAGCGGAGAAGGAACGTTCGGCAGCATCCGGGGCGTGGTGGAAACCGAGTCGGGATTCCAGGACGGAAAAGAGGTGGTGAAAGTGCAGTTTGCGCCGTCGGTGGTGAAAAAAGAGGATTTGGAAAAACGAACCAAACCCAAAGGGGTAACGGCTTGTGCCAAAAACGAAGGCTTCCGCAGCGACCGCGAGCCGAAATACTATCTCGCTCAGACCGACTACCGCTTTGTTCCGATGACCACCTTGCAGGCTTGCCGCGTCAATAGTTTGATGGGTCAAAGCCAGTCGCCCGATGGGTCGCTCTCACAGCGCCAGCTGGATTTGTTGAAAAAAATCAAAGAAAACCCCAAAAAAGGTTGGAAGAATATGGTTGGGCGGAAGGATCTGGCAAAAGCGTGGGGCGAGGTTTGAAAGTTGGTTTCACACGACGACACGACGACACAACGGATAGGGTTTAAATGATTGTTGCCGTAACGTCGTGCCGTTGTGTGAAACCAAGAGGTTTGAAAGTTGGTTTCACACGAAGACATGACGACACGACGGATAGGGTTTAAATGATTGTTGCCGTAACGTCGTGCCGTTGTGTGAAACCAAGAGGTTTGAAAGTTGGTTTCACACGACGACACGACGACACAACGGATAGGGTTTAAATGATTGTTGCCGTAACGTCGTGCCGTTGTGTCGTCGTGTGAGCCCAAAATGTCCTGGCTCAAATCAACTCCCGCAGCACCAATTCTTTTTTCAACTTCACTCCATGGCGGCGAATGACGATGGTTACTTTTTTGCCGGGTTCTTTCTGAAGCCTTCGTTGGATGTCAGCAAGGGTCAGCAATGGGGCGGGTGCACGGCCAACCCGAAGGATGATATCGCCCTTGCGCAGGTCGGCTTCAGCGGCAGGGGATTTAGGTAATACGCTCTGTATGGTAAAATTGTTGAGGTTGATACCCGTAGCGATGACGTTCACCCCGCTTCGATCATATACAAATGCTTCCGTATAGTTTTTAGCCGGACGAAGCCAGATACTGCCTCCTTGATAATCCAGAATAACCTGAAAACGTCCGAGCAGCACATTGCCGATGAGCCCGTTCCGCTTGTTCATGTGTTCCCTGTTTTGCATCGAATCCAGGGTCTGGAAGTAAGTGACGATCCCTTTTTGTTCAAACCTGCCGAGAGCCAGCCCAAATACCCGCCCGGTAAAACCTTCCAGATACCCGCCCAAGCCCATGCCGATATTGCTTGGCACCGTGTTGGCTGGTAAATGCACGAGGGAGTCGGTATTGCTGAACAACAAAAGTGGAAGCCCCGCGCCGGTATCGAGCAGCAGTTTTACCGGCACGGTGAGGTCCGGCCGAAGGTGCAAACGGGTATTGATATAAATTTTGTTGCGGTACATTTCGACGGGCAATTCTGAGAATTCAGGCTCGCGCGGTCGGTAGGAATCGCGTTCGTACAAAGTCAATACCTTGCGCTGATAGTTGATTTTGATGATGAACCGGGCAAAAATATTGGCTGCTAGGATGCCATGCACATTGACCCCGGCATATTCTTCAAAGCGAAAATAATCTTCTTGCAGCACCAGAATATCCTGAGCGGGCGCAAAAACTTTCTCTGGGATTTCGAACCGGACGCGGCGCACTAAGTAGGCGATGAGTTCAGTTTTCATATCAGACCCCATCACGCGGAATTCGCGTTCGTAGTTTACTTGCAGCAGGTCGGTAATCTCGCGCTTGCTGATGATCGTATGTTCCGCTCCGGTATCAAAAATGAATTTGAGCGGAAACGCGCCATTAAAATTGACCGTGAGGACGATGAAGTTGTTGATGTATTCGAAGGGGATATCAACTTGCCGCTGACCCCGTGACATAAAGAAGCCTGATTGCGCCGTTGAGGGCAATACAGTCCAAAAAATCAGGCAACTGGCAAACAGAAATTTCAGCATTCAGCAAGGTCAGGTTCTTGCCGGAAAAGTAGATGTTTCGGGGAAATCGGCTTTATTTTAACGACCAAACAGATGGGCCTTACATCCGAATCCCCCACACCAACGGCAGCAACCCGTAGATAAACAACAGCAACAGCAGAATGGCTATGGCATCCAACAGAAAACCTGCCCGTGCCATGTCGCGCGGCTTCAGGTAGCCCGAACCGAACACAATGGTATTCGGAGCCGTCGCAACGGGCAGCCCAAAGCCAAACGAAGCGGCCATCGTTGCACTCAGCAACAATCCAAACGGGTGCACCCCGATGCTCACCGCCAGTGCGGCCAGCACCGGCATCATCATCGAAGCCGTCGCAATATTGGACGCCAATTCACTCAGCACTACCACAACGGTCAGCACAGTGAGTAGAATGAGCACATGCGGCAGCGTTCCCAGTCCTTTCATTTGTTCGCCCATCCAACTGGCCAAGCCGCTTATATCGAAACCTTTGGCCAGCGCCAGGCCGCCACCGAAAAACACGATCACTCCCCAGGGGATCGTGACGGCTGTTTTCCAATCGAGTAGTGGCGCAGCCCGGTCGGCAGCATGGCCCGCAGGCAACAGGAAGAGGACAATCGCTCCGGCGATCGCTACGACGGTATCGGTGCAATTGGGAAACCACGGGTACCATAACAACGAACCGCTGATCCAGGCGACGATGACCGTGCCGAACAACCACATCAGCCGTTTTTCCGGCTTTGTGATCAGGCCGAGCGCGGCCAGTTGATCCCGTATAATGTTGGAGGTCTGCCCAGTGTCGGGGTGACTCGAAGTCACCCCGACACTTAGAGCGTCTGTTTTTTTCAACGGGAAAAGCCACATGAGCAAGCCCCAGCAAGCAAACAACAGGGTAAATGCAAAAGGCAATCCGAACACGAACCATTGCCCGAACGAGACCGTAGTGCCCATTTTTTGCTGCACAAACGACAGAAACACTGCATTCGTCGGCGTACCGATCAGTGTCGCCAGCCCGCCGATGGAACATGCATAGGCCACGCCCAGCATCAGAGCCTTATTGAAATTTTCACCCCGGTCGGAGGCGGTGGAGACTGCAATCGCCACCGGTGTCATCATCACTGCGGTCGCGGTGTTGGAAATCCACATCGAGATGACCGCCGTCGCCAGCATAAAACCCAGCACCATCCGCGCTGGATTGGTGCCCAGCCACATCACCATTTGAAGGGCAATGCGGCGGTGCAGACCCCAGTATTCGATGGTTTTTCCGAAAAAAAATCCGCCGAGAAACAGGAACACGATCTCATTGCCGTATTCGCCCGAAATACTTTTTAATGGAGCCACACCCGTCATCGGAAACAACACCAGGGGCAACAACGACGTAACTGCCGGGTTTACCGGCTCGGCAATCCACCAAATTGCAATCCATGCTGTGATAGCGGCGGTTAATTTAGCCGCTTCCGGCATCCCGGCCGGAGCAGGCAGTAAGGCAATCAACACGAAAGCAACCGGGCCGGCAAGGAGGGCAATCAGGCGTGAGCTCATGGTCAGATGCTCCGGTTGGGATCAAACTGCTCCAGGTAATCCCCTACACGCCGCAAGAACGATCCGCCAATCATCCCATCCACAATGCGGTGGTCGTAACTCAGCGAAAGGAACATCATCTGCCGGATCGCAATCACATCGCCGTACTCGGTTTCGAGGACAGCCGGTTTTTTTCGGATCGCACCGGTCGCCATGATCGCTACCTGTGGCTGGTTGATGATCGGGGTGCCCATCACGTTGCCGAAGGTACCGACGTTGGTGAGTGTGAACGTTCCACCCTGCACTTCATCGGGCTTGAGCTGGTTTTGCCGCGCACGTCCGGCCAGGTCGTTCACCGACTTGGCGAGGCCCGCCAGGTTGAGCAGATCAGCGTTTTTAATGACCGGTACGATCAGGTTGCCCGATGGCAATGCGGCCGCCATGCCGATGTTCACATCCTTGCGGATGATGATGCGGGTGCCGTCCACCGAAGAGTTGACCATCGGGAAATCGCGGATCGCACGCGCTACCGCTTCCACAAAAATGGGCGTGAACGTGATGTTTTCTCCGTATTGTTTCTTGAACTGGTCTTTGATGCGGGTGCGCCAGTTCACCAGGTTGGTTACGTCTACCTCTACGAAAGAAGTGACGTGCGGGCTGACATGTTTGCTCATCACCATGTGGTCGCCAATGAGTTTGCGCATCCGGTCCATCTCCACGATTTCTACGTTGCCGGAGACTGAAATGGCGGGCGCAGTGATCGTCACGGGTACTGCCTGCGGCGGCGGACTGCTGACTGCTTTTTGCTCGGTATTTGCTGCCGATGTCTGTTGACTTCCACCGCTTGCCTGCCGCTGCGCGACATAAGCAAGAATATCCTTTTTGCTCACGCGGCCATCTTGTCCGGAACCGGGAATGCCATCCAGCTCAGCCTGGCTGATGCCCTCCTCTTTGGCGATGGTACGCACCAGGGGAGAGTAAAACCGCCCTTCACTGGAGGTAACCGTTTGTGCAGGTTGCAGACCACCGGCAGCCGGTACATAGGGCACCTGTTCAGGGCTCGCTGCGGACTGCGGACTGCTTGTTGCGGTTTGCCCACTACCAGCCGCCTGGCCTTCGGTTTCTATGATGGCGATGGCTTTATTGATAGCCACCACGTCGTTTTCCTGAAAAAGAATTTCGACCAGTGTACCTGCCACAGGGGAAGGCACTTCGCTGTCAACTTTATCGGTGGCGATATCGAGCACGGGCTCGTCAAGTTCGACCCGGTCTCCGGGTTGTTTCCGCCATTTCAGGATGGTGGCTTCTATGATACTTTCGCCCATTTTGGGCATGACCAATTCTACGCGAGCCATGATCTGTAAGTGTGGTGAGTGCGCAGCAGGAGTGTGGTGAATGGACAGTTCTCTTGCTACAGCAATTTTTTTGATGAAAAATTCAGTTAGGAACGCGGACGGAATAAGGCCGCCAGAACTGTTACCTTTATTCCAGCACCGTTCCTTAAGGCGGGGCAAAAGTACAAAAGGCGCGTACCCAACTTCCCGAAACTTTAGAACTTTGCAAAACTTAAGTGGCTTCGGCTAATTTTGCCGGTAAATACAGCCATGCACGTCAAAAATATCGTCTTCGACTTCGGCAATGTCTTGTTTGATCTGGATCTGGGCAAAATACCCGAAACACTTCAAACCTTATGCGGTGACCGGTATCCGGTGGTGATGGAGCGTTTGCACCAGAAGCGGATATTTGAATTGTATGAGACCGGAGGCATCAGTACTGCTGAGTTTGTAGAAACCCTGCGCGAGTTGGCGGAACATGAATCTTCTGCACCACCCATTACGGCAGACCATGTCGCGACAGCCTGGAATTCTATTTTTATCGGAATGCCGCGCCACCGCTTCGATTTTTTGCTCCGCCTCCGCCAACAGTACAAGGTGTTCCTCCTAAGCAATATCAACGACCTGCATGAGCGCTGGATCACGGCTTACATGGCGAGGGAGCACAACATTCAGGATTTTGAGACGCATTATTTTGACGGCGTTTACTACTCTCACCTTATCCGGCTGCGCAAACCCGACCGCGACATCTATGAATATGTGTTGGCCGATGCGGAGTTGGTGGCCGGGGAAACCATATTTTTCGACGACCTGCAAATCAATGTGGAAGCCGCCCGCCAGGTAGGGATACAAGGTGTGTGGCATGCGGTAGGAAGCGATATTGAAGAGCGATGTGTCTCGCTGGGGCTGATAAATCAAGGGCAGTTTAGCCCTTGATTCGCATCAATTACAGGAGGGCTTGGATGGCCCGGGAGTGCCTTCCGTATTTCTAAACTTTTTGGACTTTGGACGTTGGATTGAGGACCTTGGACTTTGGACTTTGGATTGAGGACGTTGGACTGGGGTGATTCCAATAGGATGTTTTTTATTCCCTTGTCCTTAGTCCAAAGTCCTTAGTCCAAAGTCCAAAGTCCAACGTCCAACGTCCAAAAACTTTAAACTATCCCAAACCGGCTATATTTGCTTTTTCACAAAACGATTTACCTATCTTATGAATGCTTTTCTTTCCCTGGGTCGCTGGTTTTTTGCCGTTCCATTTGCTGTGTTTGGCTTGTTTCACTTCATGGATGCCGAAGGAATGGCTATGGCAGTGCCCAATTATATGCCTGCTAAAATCGTCTGGATTTACCTAGCGGGGACGGGGCTGGTGGCTGCTTCAGTCTCCATGCTCACTGGTAAATACGATAAGTTAGCAGCCATCTTGCTTGCGGTGTTCCTGCTGCTTATGGCTTTGTTGCTTCATGTTCAGGTGGCCATGCTGACCGCCGACCCGCGCCTGAGCCAGTCGGGCATGAGCAATTTTCTCAAAGACATTTCCCTGGCAGGCGGTGCGCTCATGTATGCAAAACATTATGCTACGGACCATTCAGTGGTAGGCTGAAGGCAGATCATGCTTCGCCTTTCAACATCATATTGTCAATCAACCGCACGTCGCCTGCAAATGCGGCGGTACAGGCGACGATAAAATCGCTGCTGTTCCATTCTTCCACAGGCAGGAGTGATATGCCGTCCACCAGGTCAAAATATTCTGGTTTCAGACCTGCAAGGGTGAGGCGCCTCATCGCTTCCGCCTGAATGTCGGCGGCAGACTGGTGTGGTAATTCGGCTTTTGCCCATTGCAACGTCTGGTAGATCACTGGTGCTACAGCACGCATATCCGATGTCAGGCGCATATTGCGGCTCGACATCGCAAGGCCGTCCCGTTCGCGCACCGTCTCGCACATCACCAACTGAATGGGAGAGCCCAACTGCCGCAGCATATCGCGCACGACGCTCAGTTGCTGGAAATCTTTCTGGCCCATGTATAGATGATCGGGTTGGACAATATCCAGCAAACGATTGACCACCGTCGCCATGCCCACAAAATGACCGGGGCGGAATACACCTTCCATCACTTTTTCCAACTGACCAAAATCCAGTCGGATGGTCAGGTCCACGCCGGATGGATACACTTCTTCCACCGGGGGCATGAACAGCGCGTTACAGTCAGCGCTCACCAGCAACTCAATATCCCGCTCCGGTGAACGCGGATATTTTTCGAGGTCCTTGGGGTCGTTAAACTGGGTGGGGTTGACAAAAATACTGGCTACCGCTACATCACCTGCACGCCTGGAAAGGCGCACCAATTCAAGATGGCCTTCGTGCAACGCACCCATCGTGGGTGCAAAGCCTACTGTACAATCTTCGGCGCGTTGGCCGCTCAGCCAATGCTGCAAGTCGGCTACTTTTTTAAAAATTAGCATGAAAATTAGGTTTCAGCGGGCAAAAGTAGTTTTCCGAAATTCAACCGCCTGAAAAAGCGAAGGGCCGCTCCTGATTTTGTCAAAATCAGGAGCGGCCCTTCGCTTTTTCAGGGGTGGTAATTTTTAGCAGTAGGTCTCGTACGCCATTTTCAAATTCTCGGCGATCACTTCTGCCGGGCGTCCTTCGATGTGGCGGCGCTCTAAAATATGCACGAGTTTGCCGTCTTTGAACAGCGCGATGGCGGGCGACGAAGGCGGGTAAGGGAGCAGGTACTCGCGTGCTTTGGAAGTTGCGTCCGTGTCCACTCCTGCGAATACTGTGTAGAGTTTTTCCGGGTGCTTGTCGTTTTCGAGCGAACGTTTGGCACCGGGGCGGGCCATGGCTGCTGCACAGCCGCATACACTGTTAACTACGAGCAGTGCCGTGCCTTGTTGGTTTTCAAAAACTTGCTCTACGTCACCAGAAGTGCTGAGTGATTCAAAGCCAAAGTCCGTCAGGTCATTTGCCATCGGGGTAGTGAGTGCTATTGGATACATGATATGCAGGATGTGTTAAGTGAGCGTTTCAAAAGAATTGCGGGGCAAAAGTAAAAAGGATTACCACAAAATTGAAAGCACTGAAACATCAAAGACAGTCAGAGGTTCGGACTGCGCCGAAAAAATGCCTGAAATGATAGCCCCATGCTCCTACAAGTCAATGGTCAACAGTCAACAGTCAAAAGTCAAAAGTCAATGGTCAAAAGTCAACAGTCAACAATCAACAGTCAACAGTCAACAGCCCAAATGCTACCTTTGCCACTCTAAATCTACGCTACCTACGATTAAACATCTCCACAATATGGAATACCGCATCGAAAAAGACACCATGGGTAAAGTGCAAGTACCTGCCCATGTCTATTGGGGCGCGCAAACGCAGCGCTCGATCGAAAACTTCAAAATCGCCCGCGACACCAATCGAATGCCCATCGAGATCATCCGCGCGTTCGCTTTTTTGAAAAAAGCCGCCGCCCTGACCAACTTTGAGGCAGGTGTACTGCCCGGAGAAAAGTCTGAGCTGATTGGCAAAGTCTGCGATGAAATACTGGCCGGCCAGTTAGACGACCAGTTCCCGCTGGTCGTTTGGCAAACCGGTTCGGGCACTCAGAGCAACATGAACGCCAACGAAGTGATCGCTTATCGGGCACATGTCCTGCATGGCGGGCAACTGGGGGACGAGCAAAAATTCGTGCATCCCAACGACGATGTAAACAAGTCGCAGTCTTCCAACGATACTTTCCCGACTGCCATGCACATCGCGGCGTACAAGATGCTGGTGGAAGTCACGATGCCAGGCATTGAAAAACTGCGAGATACCCTGCAAGCCAAGTCCGAGGCCTTTATGGACGTGGTGAAGATCGGCCGCACCCACTTTATGGATGCCACCCCAATCACGGTGGGACAAGAGTTCAGCGGCTACGTCGCCCAACTCAATCACGGGCTTCGTACCGTCCGCAATTCATTGGTGCACCTTTCCGAACTCGCCCTTGGCGGCACAGCGGTCGGGACGGGTATCAATACCCCGAAAGGTTATTCAGAGAACGTGGCCCGTCACATCGCCGCACTTACGGGGTTGCCGTTTATCACCGCGCCCAACAAATTTGAATCGCTGGCTGCCCACGACGGGATTGTCGAATCTCACGGCGCCTTAAAGACGGTGGCTGTCAGCCTGATGAAAATCGCCAACGATGTGCGGATGCTTTCTTCCGGACCACGGTCCGGCATCGGAGAAATTTTTATCCCGGACAATGAACCCGGTTCCTCGATCATGCCGGGCAAAGTCAATCCGACACAGTGTGAAGCGCTCACCATGGTAGCCGCCCAAGTCATGGGCAACGATGTAGCCATTAATATAGGTGGGTCCAACGGCCATTTCGAGCTCAACGTGTTCAAGCCGGTGATGATCTACAACTTCCTGCATTCAGCCCGGCTGATCGGAGAAGCGTGTGTCAGTTTCAACGACAAATGTGCCATTGGTATCGAACCCTTGCGCGACAATATCGCTAAGCACGTCAACAATTCCTTGATGCTCGTCACAGCCTTGAACACCAAGATTGGCTACTACAACGCGGCTGCTATTGCTCAAAATGCCCATAAAAAGGGCATCACGCTTAAAGAATCTGCACTTGAATACGAGTTGCAAGGGCTGGATTTTAAACACATGACTTCCGAGCAGTTCGATGCCTGGGTGAGGCCGGAAGAGATGGTAGGGCGATGATGTTCATTTCTTTCGCATCATCATGATCCCGTCGCGCACGGCGAGCAGGATGTTCTCCACACGCGGGTCGCGCTGCACGAAGTCATTGAATTGGCGCAGCGCGACCGCCGTTGCATCGTGCATGTTTCCGGAAGCGACCTTGCCGTCCCACAGCACATTGTCTGCCAAAATGAACCCGCCTGCACGGGTCTTCGCCAGTGCCAATTCGTAGTGGATGGCGTAATCCAGTTTTCCTGCATCGAGAAAAACCAAATCAAATGCCTCCTCCAGTACGGGCAAAATTTCTGCGGCATCGCCCAGGTGCAACTGAATTTTTTGTTCCAGTCCTGCTTTGTGGATGTATTTCCGAATCAGCCAGCCTAATTCGTCATTCACCTCAATCGTATGCAACAATCCGTCTTCAGGCAGACCTTGTGCAATACATATAGCGGTGTAACCGGTGAATGTGCCAATTTCAAGTGCGCGGCGAGGACGAACCATTTGGCTTAAAAACCGAAGCAGCATACCCTGATAGGGACCACTCATCATCTGTGGGCCCAGGGTGCGAAGATGCGTTTCGCGTTCGAGTTCATGCAAAACTGCTTCAATGGGTGAGCTGTGGGCATAGCAGTACTCCAATGTCTTGTCTTGTGCAGGGATCATACGGTTAAGGCTGATTCAAAAAATAGAAAACAGGTTGATTATCAATCATTTAATAAAAGAGCGGCAAAGATGTCGCTAAATTTTCTGGTTTTTTTTAGAAATTGTTTTTCTGTTTTGGTCGGATGTTATACCTTTGCACACGCTTTTCGAGAGGGGGCTATTTTTCCTCTAAAAAATGTTGTTTGAAGTTGTGAAAAAGCCTATTTAGGCCATTAACACAAGCCACTGTAGCTCAGTTGGTAGAGCAGCTGATTTGTAATCAGCTGGTCGGGGGTTCGAGTCCCTCTAGTGGCTCATTAAAATGGAATAACAGATTCAGGGTTTAGAATTAAATTTAAAATTTGAACGCTGAATCTGTTATTCCGACATTCAAAAAGGGGGTGCCCCGGAGTCGGAGAGCCGGGCCAGACTGTAAATCTGGTGCTTTACCGCTGAGTAAGTTCGAATCTCACCACCCCCACCATTAAATGGATGATGAGTTATCGGTTACAAGTTATTTTGATGAGTATCTGCAAATAACTCATAACTGATAACTCATAACTTTTTCGCGGTGGTAGCTCAGTTGGTAGAGCGTCAGCCTTCCAAGCTGAATGTCGCGAGTTCGAATCTCGTCCGCCGCTCAAAAATCGCTGTTGTAGCTCAGGGGTAGAGCACTTCCTTGGTAAGGAAGAGGTCGTGAGTTCGAATCTCATCAACAGCTCAAAAGAATTTGACATTAGAGGATGATCGCTTTGGTTCAATACCAGAGAAATTATGCTGTCACATTTTCGACTATACATTAACATTCACACTCTGACTTAAAAAGTCTTTTTCCAATGGCAAAAGAGACATTCCAGCGTACCAAACCGCACGTAAACATTGGTACAATCGGTCACGTTGACCACGGCAAAACAACGCTGACGGCCGCTATCACAACAGTGTTGGCAGAAAAAGGTCTGGCTAAGAAAACAAGTTATGATGCAATTGATGCTGCTCCTGAAGAAAAAGAGCGCGGTATCACCATCAATACTGCCCACGTAGAGTACGAAACCCTCAAGCGTCACTACGCTCACGTGGACTGCCCGGGTCACGCCGACTATGTAAAAAACATGATCACTGGTGCCGCTCAGATGGACGGTGCTATCGTAGTGTGCGCTGCGACTGACGGCCCAATGCCGCAAACTCGTGAACACATCCTGCTTGCTCGTCAGGTAGGTGTTCCAAAAATCGTCGTGTTCATGAACAAGGTCGACCTCGTGGACGACCCTGAAATGCTTGAACTCGTAGATATGGAACTCCGCGAGCTGTTAAGCTCCTACAACTTCGATGGCGACAACGCCTCTATCATCCAGGGCTCTGCACTGAAAGCGCTCGAAGGAGATCCGCTTTACACGCAGCGTATCATGGATTTGATGGATGCTTGCGACAACGATATCCCGGATCCGATCCGTGAAATTGACAAACCTTTCTTGATGCCTGTAGAAGACGTGTTCACGATCACTGGTCGTGGTACGGTGGCTACCGGACGGATCGAGCGCGGTGTCATCAACGTAGGCGAGCCTGTGGAGATCATCGGTATGATGAAACCAGAGGAAAAGCCGCTGACTTCTACGATTACAGGGGTGGAAATGTTCCGCAAACTCCTTGATCGCGGTGAAGCAGGCGACAATGCTGGCCTTCTGTTGCGCGGTATTGACAAAGAGCAAATCAAGCGCGGTATGGTTATCTGCAAACCAGGCAGCGTGAAACCACACAAACACTTCAAGTGCTCTGTGTATGTTCTTTCGAAAGAAGAGGGCGGTCGTCACACACCGTTCTTCAATGGCTACCGCCCACAGTTCTACTTCCGTACCACGGACGTAACAGGCGATTGCAAACTCCCCGCTAACGTGGAGATGGTAATGCCAGGCGATAACATCGAACTCGAAGTGAAACTGCTCAATACCATCGCTATGGAAAAAGGTCTCCGTTTCGCTATCCGCGAAGGTGGCCGTACAGTGGGTGCTGGTCAGGTGACAGAGATTCTGGACTAAAATAGTTATGAGTTATGAGTTATGAGTTATTTCCGCTTGCAATATTGCGTCGGGTATAACTCATCACTTATAACTCATCACTTAAAAAGGGGCATAGCTCAATTGGTAGAGTGGAGGTCTCCAAAACCTCAGGCTGCGGGTTCGAGCCCTGCTGCCCCTGCAATTTTTAAAAACGTTGTTCGTCGTTCGTTGTCCGATGCTGCGACAACGGACTTTTTTAACAAACAAAGAGACGTACAACACTCAACGAGTATCGAACAGAGATGGAAAAATTGACGCTTTATTTGAAAGAAAGCTACCACGAACTGGTGCAAAACGTGTCTTGGCCGACTGCAACACAACTGCAGGAAAGCACGATCGTAGTTCTGGTAACTGCTGGCATCCTTGCGTTCATCATTTTTGTGATGGACTTTTTGTGCAGCATTGTGTTCAAAAACATCTACGGGGTATTCTAAACCTGCACCCCGTTGCCTTTCATCCCTTCCCGGCAACCATGCAATCAGAAAAGAAATCGGTACTCCAACCGGGTATCGAAGATAAGAAATGGTATTCGCTCCGTGTCATCAGTGGCAAGGAGAAGAAGATACAGGAGCGTATTCTCCACGAGATGGATCGTTCCAAATGGGAGGAGATCGTCTTTCAGGTCATTGTACCGACAGAGAAAGTGTATAAAATTCGCAACGGCAAAAAAGTCATGCAGGAGCGAAATTTATTGCCGGGGTATATTTTGATAGAAGCGTATGGCTCCAAATTAAACGGGGAAGTAGCAAAAGCCATCAGCGATATCCCGAACGTGATCCATTTCCTCGGTAAGGAATCTCCGTTGCCGATGACCCAGGTAGAAGCCAACCGCTTGCTGGGTAAGGTGGATGAAAGTACAGAAACGGGTGAAGTGTTGAGCGAACCCTTCCTGATGGGCGAGACGGTGAAAATTGTTGACGGGCCGTTTGCAGAGTTCGTGGGCGATATTCAGGATGTGAATGAAGAGAAGAAGAAGTTGAAAGTGATTGTCAAGATTTTTGGGCGCGGCACAGAGGTGGAGCTCAACTTTATGCAAGTCGAAAAGATCAGTTGATCCCAGTCGTTGATGCCTGTTCATCCCAGGCTCGCTTCCACAAAAAGACAGGTTCAGCGGTTTTAATAAATGTGATTACGAGATAGTTGGGCAATTAGATAACTCTAAAAAGTCCTTTATTAAAGATCGCATTCACCCATTATCACATTTCCAACCATGGCAAAAGAGGTAGATATTTATATCAAACTCCAGGTAAAAGGCGGACAGGCGAACCCCGCTCCTCCAATCGGTCCGGCACTCGGCTCGAAAGGTGTGAACATCATGGAGTTCTGTAAGCGCTTCAATGCGCAAACACAGGAACAGATCGGCAAAATCCTTCCGGTAATCATCTCGGTGTATAAAGACAAAACGTTTGACTTTATCATCAAGACCCCACCAGCAGCGGTGCAACTCGCCGAAATGGCAAAGACGACCAAAGCAAAAGGCACGAAGACCAAAATGGGCGGTTCTGCTGAACCCAACCGTAAAAAAGTTGCTTCGGTGACCTGGGAACAAGTGCGTGCGGTCGCAGAAAACAAAATGCCGGACCTGAACTGCTTCACCGTTGAATCTGCTATGAAAATGGTGGCTGGTACGGCACGCAGCATGGGTTTCACAGTGACGGGCGAAAAACCATTTTAAAAAAAAAAGGGGTCAATGTGGTTGCTCACGCAGCCTTCTCATATTGACCACATCGACTACATTAATACAAGGGAGTCCCGCCCACCGGGACGTTTCACCTTAAACACATTTTTCAATGGCAATCAAATTGACGAAGAAGCGTAAGGCCGTTGAAGGAAAGGTTGACCCAGACAAACTCTATTCACTGAATGACGCGATGTCGCTCGTGAAAGAGGTCAACACGACCAAGTTCAACGCATCGGTAGATGTGCACGTCCGCCTCGGGGTGGATCCGCGCAAAGCCGACCAGGCCCTGCGCGGCACCGTGTCCTTGCCGCATGGCACAGGCAAAACCAAACGTGTACTGGTATTTTGTACCGCTGACCGTGTGGAAGAAGCCAAAGCGGCAGGTGCCGATTATGCAGGCCTCGAAGATTACATCCAAAAAGTCACGGAAGGCTGGATGGACATTGATGTGATTATCGCTACGCCCAACGTGATGGCGCAACTCGGTAAAGTAGCGCGTATCCTGGGCCCACGCGGCCTGATGCCCAACCCGAAGACCGGTACGGTGACTGCTGACATTGCTTCCGCTGTTTCGGAGGTGAAAAAAGGCAAGATCGCATTCCGGGTAGACAAATTCGGTATCGTGCATGCATCAGTTGGTCGGGTATCGTTCTCGCCACAACAATTGTCGGAAAACGCCTACGAACTGGTCTCAACACTGACCAAAATGAAGCCGTCCAGTGCTAAAGGCATTTACATGAAGACGATTTCTGTCGCCAGCACGATGAGTCCCGGTATTTCAGTTGACCCGAAATCCATCAAGGTCTAAATGGTTGATTTGCGGATTGGTTGATTTGAAAAATTCAGATTATCCATCAGCACCTCGACCCATCAACACTCAACACTCACATTTCAACATACAAAGAAATGACCAGAGAGGATAAAGACATAGCGATTGCGGAACTGAAAGAGGACCTGGGCGGGGCACCGTTCTTTTACCTTGCCGATTCTTCGACGCTTCCGGTCTCTAAAATCAACCGCCTCCGTCGGCTGTGCTTCGAGAAAGGCATTACGATCAAGGTAGCCAAAAACACCCTGATCCAAAAAGCCCTCGAAAACGAACCAGCATCTAAAGGTTATGCTGCGCTGTTTGAAGCGCTGCAAGGACCGACCACGATCCTGATTTCGCAGAACCCGAAGGCGCCGGCTCAATTGCTCGCGGACTTCCGTAAAACGGAAGAGCGTCCGTTGCTCAAAGCAGCCTACATTGACACAGCAGTATTCCTTGGCGACGACCAGCTCATCGCTTTGACCAAACTGAAGAGCAAAGAGGAGATGGTCGGCGAGATCATCGGCTTGCTCCAGTCGCCTATGAAACGCATTGCCAGCCAGATCACGGCTACCGGTACCAAAATTGCCGGCATCGTGAAAACGCTGGAAGAACGCGCGCAATAAGTTTGAAGTTTGAAGTTCGAAAGTTTGAAGTTGGGCTTCGATCTTGAGGTTTTGGAAAATAGATTATCTGAAGTTAGATACTCGAAATTCCAAGCCCGAAGCCCAACTTCAAACTTCGAACTTCAAACTCCCAATTCACTTGGCTTCCAAGTTCGCACTATAAAATCTCGAAAAACCTGACACTCACTCATTTCGCAAACAAGTTTTAAAATTCTACTACAATGGCAGATTTGAAAGCACTGGCTGAAACGCTCGTGAACCTGACTATTAAAGAGGCCAACGAACTGGCTGGTATCCTCAAAGATGACTACGGTATCGAACCCGCAGCAGCAGCAGTAGCAATGTCAGCAGCTCCGGCTGGTGGCGGTGGCGAAGCAGCTCCGGCTGAACAAACCGAGTTCGACGTGATCCTCAAAGACGCAGGCGCGAACAAACTCAACGTCGTGAAAGAGGTGAAAAACCTCCTCGGCCTGGGTCTGAAAGAGGCGAAAGATCTCGTGGACAGTGCTCCTAGCCCGCTGAAAAACGGCGTGAACAAAGCAGAGGCTGAATCCATCAAGGCTGCCCTCGAAGGCGCTGGCGCTGTGATTGAAATCAAGTAAGCAGATTCGGTTCTCAAGGTTGGGTGCCATCGGGTAAGTCTGATTGCAAACCTTGTTTTACGATAACTGTTCTACTGATTTCGGCTTCATGTTCGCAATTACTACACTGTTCAAATAGTTACGATTGGGCTTAACACATTTTCCGCAGCGCGGAGGTGTGTTAAGCCTATCGTTGTCTCTAACAGTGCATAAATCCTTTTGACAACACCGCCCGCCCATCAGCATTCAAGCATACTTTGCAAAAATGACCAATTACGGCATCTCTAACGGGGCGACTCCCAAAACTGGCGTGCAAGAGCGCGTCAATTTCGGGAAGATCCGCCTCGCTGCTCACTATCCTGACCTCCTCGAAATTCAGTTGAAGTCATTTCAGGAATATTTCCAGCTGGAAACCACACCTGACAATCGCATCAATGAGGGGCTTTATAAAGTTTTCAAAGAAAACTTCCCCATCACGGATGCGCGGAACATCTTCAATCTGGAGTTCCTCGACTATTTCGTTGACCCGCCGCGCTACACCATTGACGAGTGTATGCAGCGCGGGCTTACCTATTCGGTGCCGCTGAAAGCCAAACTGCGCTTGTCATGTAATGACCCGGAGCACATTGATTTCCAAACGATTGTGCAGGATGTGTTCCTGGGTAATATCCCATACATGACTCCGAAAGGCACTTTCGTCATCAATGGTGCAGAGCGCGTGATCGTGTCGCAGCTGCACCGTTCCCCGGGCGTATTCTTCGGCCAGTCGTTCCACCCGAACGGCACGAAGATTTATTCCGCCCGCGTTATTCCGTTCAAGGGTGCCTGGATGGAATTTGCCACAGACATCAACCTGGTCATGTACGCTTACATTGACCGTAAAAAGAAATTTCCGGTCACCACACTGCTTCGCGCCATCGGTTTTGACACGGATAAAGCCATTCTCGACCTGTTCAACCTGGCCGATGAAATTGCTTGTACCCGTGAAAACCTGGAAGCGACCATTGGCCGTAAACTGGCTGCACGTGTGTTGAAAACATGGACGGAAGACTTCGTGGATGAAGATACCGGCGAGGTAGTGACCATTGAGCGCAACGAGATTATCCTCGAGCGCGATACGGCGCTGGATGCTGACAATATCGAGAGCATCCTTGAAGCCGGCACGACCACCATTATTCTCCAGCGTACCGATGTGGAGGAAGACTTCTCCATCATTTACAATACGTTGCAGAAAGACCCGACCTCCAGCGAAGTCGAGGCAGTAAATTATATCTACCGCCAACTGCGCGGCACGGATCCCCCGGATGATGAAACGGCGCGCGGTATCATTGACAAGCTGTTTTTCTCTGACAAACGCTACAACCTCGGCGAGGTAGGCCGTTTCAAGATCAATCGGAAGCTCCAAACCAATATTGAACCCAACAACCTGGTACTGACCAAGGAAGATATCATCGCCATCGTGCGCTATATCGTCTCCCTGATCAATAACAAGGCTGAGATTGACGACATTGACCACCTGAGCAACCGCCGGGTGCGTACCGTGGGCGAGCAGTTATTTGCTCAATTTGGTGTAGGTCTGGCGCGCATGGCGCGGACTATCCGCGAGCGGATGAACGTGCGGGACAACGAGGTGTTTACACCCGTTGACCTCATTAACGCCCGGACGCTGTCGTCGGTCATCAACTCGTTCTTCGGCACCAGCCAGTTGTCACAGTTCCTCGACCAAACCAACCCGCTTTCTGAAATTACGCACAAGCGGCGTATTTCGGCCCTCGGGCCAGGTGGTCTGAGCCGTGAGCGCGCAGGCTTTGAGGTCCGGGACGTGCACTATTCGCACTATGGCCGTCTTTGCACCATCGAAACGCCCGAAGGACCGAACATCGGTCTGATCTCGACACTTTGCACCCACGCAAAGATCAATAAGATGGGCTTTTTGGAAACGCCTTACCGCCGGGTGAAAGATAGTAAAGTCGTGCTCGAAGGCGACGTGGAATACCTGTCCGCAGAGGCTGAAGACTATATGAAGATCGCTCAGGCCAACTCGCCGGTGGACGAAGCCGGTGCATTCCTCAGCGACCGGGTGAAATCCCGTGAACACGGCGACTTCCCGATCCTGACACCTGATGAGTTGGAATACATTGACGTGGCACCCAACCAGATCGTGGGTGTGTCGGCTTCCCTGATTCCATTCCTGGAAAATGACGATGCCAACCGCGCCCTGATGGGTTCGAACATGCAACGTCAGGCCGTACCGCTCATTCGTCCGCACTCTCCTATGGTGGGTACGGGCCTGGAAGCCAAGGTCGCCCGCGACTCCCGGATGCTCATTAATGCCGAAGGCAATGGCGTGGTGGAATATGTAGACGCAAACGAAATCGTCATTAAATACGACCGCACAGAAGAAGACCAACTCGTCTCCTTTGAAGATGCACGCAAAACCTATACCCTGACCAAGTTCATGCGCACCAACCAAGGTACTTGCATTAACCTGAAGCCCATCGTGCGGCGCGGTCAGCGGGTGGAAGAAGGCGACATCCTTTGCGAAGGCTACGCTACTGAAAACGGCGAACTTGCCCTGGGCCAGAACCTGAAAGTGGCATTTATGCCCTGGAAGGGTTACAACTTCGAAGATGCTATCGTATTGTCGGAGCGCGTCGTACAGGAAGACGTTTTCACTTCTATCCACATCGAGCACTTCGAACTGGACGTGCGCGATACCAAATTGGGCGAAGAAGAACTCACGCAGGACATCCCGAACGTGAGTGAAGAAGCGACCAAGGACTTGGACGAAAACGGTATCATCCGCATCGGCGCCTGGGCAAAAGAAGGTGACATCCTCATCGGAAAAATCACGCCAAAAGGGGAGACTGATCCGACACCGGAAGAAAAACTGCTTCGCGCTATCTTCGGCGACAAAGCTGGTGACGTAAAAGATGCTTCCTTGAAAGTACCGCCGAGCATCAATGGTGTAGTTATTGACAAGCAACTTTTTGCCCGCGCTAAGAAGGATAAACTTCAAAAAGAATCGGAGAAAGCACTCCTTGATAAACTGGACGACGAACACGCAGTGGCGCTCAACAAGTTGAAAACCATCCTGATTGATAAACTGCAAACGCTGGTGAAAGACAAAGTCACCAATGGTATCCGCAGCATCTACGGAGAGGAAATGTTGCCCAAAGGTTCGAAACTGAGCATTCAGGCCATGCGCGAACAGATTGACTACGGTCAGGTGGACGCGAATAACTGGACGAGTGAGAAGCCTACCAATGCACTGGTCGCTCGCTTGCTGCACAACTACAGCCTCAAAGTCAACGAGGAAGTGGGCCGCTACAAGCGTGAAAAATTCAACATCAGCATCGGTGACGAATTGCCGGCAGGTGTGTTAAAACTCGCTAAAGTTTATGTCGCGAAGAAACGCAAACTGAAAGTGGGTGACAAACTCGCAGGCCGTCACGGTAACAAAGGCATCGTGAGCCGTATCGTGCGCATGGAGGATATGCCGTTCCTGGAAGACGGTACTCCGGTGGACGTGGTGCTCAACCCGCTGGGTGTGCCATCGCGTATGAACCTGGGTCAGATCTTCGAGACGGTATTGGGCTGGGCCGGTGAACGCCTCGGTTGCAAATTCGCTACGCCGATCTTTGACGGTGCAAAAACCGATGAGATCGCTGACTGGGTCAGAAATGCAGGTTTGCCTGAACTGGGCCAGACCTTCCTTTCTGACGGTGAAACGGGCGACCGTTTCCACCAAAAAGCAACGGTAGGTGTCATCTATATGCTCAAACTATCGCACATGGTAGACGACAAGATGCACGCTCGTTCTATCGGGCCATACTCGCTCATCACGCAGCAGCCATTGGGTGGTAAAGCCCAATTCGGTGGTCAGCGTTTCGGTGAGATGGAAGTGTGGGCACTTGAAGCATACGGCGCGGCCAACATCCTGCAAGAATTGTTGACGGTTAAATCGGACGATATTCAGGGCCGTGCAAAGGCTTATGAAGCCATTGTAAAAGGTGACAATTTGCCGGAGCCGAATATTCCAGAGTCGTTCAATGTACTCGTACATGAGTTGCGCGGCCTGGCTTTAGATGTGAAATTTGAATAGAAAATAAGGCGTGGCGCACCGCCAAGGTGCGCCACGCCTAAAATTGCTTTTGATGAAAACCGCACCTACTCACGTTTTGGTTACGCACTCTATGTTGGAAAACGTTCCAATCGGTAAGGTGTATCCGGTAGTCAAATGGAAGGGACAGGTTTTTATCTACAATATATTGGGACTTCGCACACCGCTTGACGAACAACTAAAACCGCTTACCCCGAATGGAATTGAAGGATTGGAAATTCATGACAATACTTCCTATGGGCTTTGCAACAAACCCGTTGAAATGGGAAACCCATTTGGGACTGTTACAGCAGATAAGGACAAAGAATTAATTGACAGTTTGCCAGAGAAGAAAAAGAAAAAACGAGAAAAAAGGGCTTAACACTGATGCAAGGACTCAGCACTGTCAAACAGGCTTATGAGAATCAATACGATTCATCCATTGTCGCTTGGCGGGAAGCCAACGGGCGGCATAAGGCGGAGAACATCGCAGGGATTTTGCAAAAGAACGGTTTGGCTCCACAACGTATCTGCGAAGTGGGCTGCGGAGAAGGAAGCATCCTGAATTGGCTGGGAAAAATGAACGTGGGCAAGCAACTCTATGGACTGGATATTTCAGATTCGGCCATTGAGATCGCACGGGGGAAAAACATTCCGAATTTGGTGGAGATCCAACCTTTTAGTGGGTACGAGATCCCATACGCTGACGGAAGTTTTGACCTGGCAGTTTGCTCTCATGTCATCGAACACGTCGAACATCCCAGGCTGTTGCTCCGCGAAATCAAGCGGATATCGAAGATGCAATACTTTGAGGTGCCGATTGATTTTTCGCTGACGGTAGATGAGAAACTGGAGCATTACCTGGGCTATGGGCACATCAATATTTACACCCCAGCCTTGTTTCGCTTCTTGCTTCGGTCCGAGAAATTTGAAGTGCTTGACGATACCCATGTTTTCATCAGCGACGATATTTTGAAGTTGATGTTTAAAAGGAAAGCAGTCGGGTTGTGGAAGAAAAGACTCAAAAATGCGGTGGTGAAGTCGGTGGGTGTTTTGCGGGATTTGAAACCCGATGCTTATGGGGTGCTAGCGAAGGGAGGGGAGGGGAAATTGGAGATTTTTTGAAAAATCTTTACAACCTAAATGGCGAATAAGAACAACCACCTAGCACATCGTGGAAGGTTTCAGGCTCAAGGAGGCGGAGTTGAAGAGTCAGAGAAATGGGCACAAGATGAGCCGCTTTCACTCAAACGAGCTTTGATATTGTTGGCAAGGCTCATCGCCAAACTTGCTACCAAAGACTATAAAAGGAGAAAGAATCAGTTTGACAAAACCGAGCAGTTTGTCAGAAATGCCGCAGAAACTGGAGGAATGTATGCTAAGACTAGCAAATCCTTTGATGTTGAAGGTTCCGAAGATGAACGTGTAGATTTCGAAATTTGGGCGGGCAGAGCATTTGTCAAAGAAGAAGAAAAAGAATAGCGGATAAAATTTTCATTATGGCTACGCAAAAGTTTTTGTTCAAGAATTTTCTTGCCGACCCGAAGGTATATGCTTTAAATCAGGGTTTTTGGACAACACAGTTGCGATCACAACTGTCGGAGGAGATGCTTGAAAAGGAGAATTTGTATCAGACACATTTTGCCAATGGTAAGAAGGTGTATGATGGCAATCCGATTTATAGCGCTTTGTTGCAAAACCAAAAATCGGTAAGAATTATCCAAAAGCAACCAAAAAGCGAGCAGCCAGAAATCAAGGCATGGATTCACGAGACAGAATCGGACGGAACAGAAATTCAAGAATTGGTCATTGCACTAGAACTGTCGTACATCACCAAATCAGTAGCAATGGCGCTTATCTCAGAATGGTCGAAAAGACGGGAGGATAAAAAAGAGATGGAGAGGTTCATTAAGGAAAAGCTGAACCAAGTTCGATCAACATGATTGTCAGCAAAAAAATACCACGCATCCAAAGCATTTCAAAATTAGAGGGCTTTCGAGTGTATTGCCTGTTCCACACGGGAGAACAACGCGTCATTAATTTTGAAAAACTCTTTGAAGAGTGGAATGTGAAGCCCGGCGATGTAGAGTATGTGCTGTTGGATTTGAATGAGTTTCAAAAAGTAAAACTTCGTGACGGGGTGCTTTCCTAGGAAAACGTACATGTAAGACTGGTCACTGAAAACAATGAAGAAGGCGACTTTCCGTATGAAATTGATCCCATAGTGTTATACAGTCACAGTGAACCGGTTTTTGAGATGGAAGCTGCAAGAGTTTAATAATAGTCATCTTACTTTTTAAGATTACCCCCGACCCAACCCAACACTAACGCATTTTCAATTCGCTCATCAGCACATACTCAATATGCCTTTCAAAAAGAAAAGCAATAAAACCGATCAGGGCTTTGACAGCATCATCATTGCACTCGCAAGTCCCGATGAAATCCTGGAGCGCAGCTACGGCGAAGTGCTCAAGCCGGAGACCATCAACTACCGGTCCTATAAGCCTGAGCGCGACGGCTTGTTCTGTGAGCGCATCTTTGGCCCGGTCAAAGACTATGAGTGCTATTGTGGCAAATACAAACGTATTCGTTACAAAGGCATCGTGTGCGACCGTTGCGGAGTGGAAGTGACCGAGAAAAAAGTACGCCGCGAACGCATGGGGCACATTCGCCTCGTGGTGCCGGTCGTACACATCTGGTTCTTTAAGAGCCTGCCCAACAAAATCGGCTACATCCTGGGTACGTCCTCCAAAAAATTGGAGGCCATCATCTACTACGAACGCTACGTGGTGGTGCAGCCGGGTATCAAGGCGGACGAAGGCATCAGCAAAATGGACTTGCTGACCGAGGAAGAATACCTTGAAATTCTGGACGGGCTGCCCAAAGACAATCAGCTCCACGACGATTCGCACCCTGAAAAATTTGTGGCGAAAATGGGGGCTGAAGCCGTGTTTGCGCTGCTCAGTTCGCTCAACCTGGACGACCTCTCGGCTCAATTGCGTCACGATGCACATACCGAAACCAGCATGGCCAAGAAAACCGAGGCCAATAAGCGCCTTCGCGTAGTCGAAGCCTTCCGGGAAGGTCTGGAAAGTGCTGGTCAGCGCCCGGAATGGACGGTAATCCAGTATCTGCCGGTGGTACCGCCCGAACTGCGCCCATTGGTGCCGTTGGACGGCGGTCGCTTTGCGTCTTCTGACTTGAACGACCTGTATCGTCGCGTAATCATTCGCAACAACCGCCTCAAGCGCCTCCTCGAAATCAAAGCGCCGGAGGTGATTCTGCGCAACGAAAAGCGGATGTTGCAGGAAGCCGTTGACTCGCTGTTCGACAACTCGCGGAAATCCAATGCTGTAAAAGCGGAAGGTGGTCGTGCGCTCAAATCTTTGTCCGACATCCTGAAAGGCAAACAAGGCCGTTTCCGCCAGAACCTGCTCGGCAAACGGGTAGACTATTCCGGTCGTTCGGTGATCGTGGTGGGACCGACCCTCAAATTGCACGAATGCGGTATCCCGAAAGCCATGGCGGCCGAGTTGTTCAAGCCGTTTATTATCAGAAAGTTGATTGAGCGCGGCATCGTGAAAACGGTGAAATCCGCCAAAAAACTCGTGGATCGAAAAGACCAGGTAATCTGGGAGATTCTGGAAAATATCCTGCGCGGTCACCCGGTCATGCTCAACCGTGCACCGACGCTGCACCGCTTGTCTATTCAAGCGTTTCAGCCGCGCCTCATTGAGGGCAAAGCCATCCAACTCCACCCCCTCGTTTGTACGGCCTTCAACGCTGACTTTGACGGTGACCAGATGGCTGTTCACGTTCCGCTGAGCCATGCCGCTATCCTGGAGGCGCAAGTGTTGATGCTTTCGAGCCACAACATGCTCAACCCCCAGGACGGCTCGCCGATCACCCTGCCTTCACAGGACATGGTATTGGGTTTGTACTACCTCACGAAGGAGCGCAAATCCATCCCAGAATCACCGGTGAAAGGAGAAGGACGCCGCTTCTATTCGCCCGAGGAAGTTTCGATCGCTTACAATGAAGGTCAATTGGACCTGCATGCTGCCATCGAATGCCGCATAGCGCAACTGGAAAATGGGGAAATGGTGTACAAGCGTATGAAGACCACCGCCGGTCGTGTCATCTTCAATCAGGCCGTTCCGCTGGGTGTTCCTTATATCAATGATTTGCTCACCAAGCGCAACTTGAAAGGGATCATCGGCGACATCATCATCCGGACCAGCTTCAAGCAGACCGCTGAGTTTTTGGATAACATCAAGGAACTCGGTTTTGGCTGGGCGTTCAAAGCCGGTCTTTCCTTCAACCTGGGTGATTTGATCATCCCGGATTTGAAACGCAAAGCGCTGGATGCAGCACAGATCGAAGTGGACGAGGTATGGGACAACTATAACATGGGTCTCATCACTTACAACGAGCGTTACAACCAGATCATTGACAAATGGACGTTTGCGGACAACCGCATCACCGACCAGTTGATGAAAGAATTGAGCACACACAAACAAGGCTTCAACTCCGTGTTCATGATGCTCGACTCTGGTGCGCGTGGTTCCAAACAGCAGATCAAACAATTGTGTGGATTGCGCGGCCTGATGGCCAAACCTCGTAAATCGGGTGATACCGGTGGCGCTATTATTGAGAACCCCATCCTTTCCAACTTCCTGGAAGGATTGTCCGTACAAGAGTTCTTCATCTCTACGCACGGTGCCCGCAAGGGTCTGGCCGACACGGCTTTGAAAACTGCCGACGCAGGTTACCTGACCCGTCGTTTGGTGGACGTAGCACAGGATGTGGTCATTCGCGAAGTGGATTGCAATACCCTGCGTGGTATTGATACGACCGCCTTCAAAGAAGGTGATAAAATCGTGGTACAGCTCAGAGACCGTATCAAAGGCCGTTACAGCCTGTACGATATTTACCACCCCATTACGGAACAAGTGATCGTAGCGGCCGGCGAATATATCACTGAGGCGATCGCATTGGATATTGACAAAGCAGAAATTGAATTGGTGACGATTCGTTCGGTGCTTACTTGTGAAAGCCGACATGGTGTCTGTGCCAAGTGTTATGGTAAAAACCTGGCGACTGGCCGAATTGCCGAAATGGGCGACGCAACCGGTATCATCGCAGCGCAGTCTATCGGTGAACCGGGTACACAGCTCACGCTTCGTACCTTCCACACGGGTGGTACTGCATCGCTTACGCTGACCGAGAACAACATCACGGCTCGTACACACTGCCAACTTGAATTCGACTCTATCCGCACCGTAGATGGTGTGGACAGTGATGGTAAAGCAGTGAAAGTAGTCGTGTCGCGTACCGGTGAAATCCGCAGCATTGATCCGAAAAACAACCGGGTATTGGCCAACAACCACATCCCTTATGGTTCGTTCCTCTTTGTGGTGGATGGCCAGGAACTCCAGCGCGGCGATAAAATCTGCGAGTGGGATCCATTCAACGCTGTGATCGTAAGTGACTTCAACGGTGTGATCCGCTACAACAACCTGGAAGAAGGTACCAACTTCCGGATGGAGCGCGATGATCAAACCGGCTTCGCCGAGAAAATCGTGACAGAGAGTAAGAACAAGAAGAAAATCCCGTCTATCACCATCATCAATGGGAAAACAGGGGAAGAACTGAAAGCTTACTCGCTCCCGGTGGGCGCTTACATTTCTGTGGAAGACAACTCAGAAGTGAAATCCGGCCAGCAGATCGTAAAAATCCCTCGTAAACTCGGCAAAATCGCCGACATCACGGGCGGTCTGCCGCGTGTGACGGAACTCTTTGAAGCGCGCAATCCGTCGAACCCGGCGGTGGTAGCCGAGATTGATGGTATCATCACGTTTGGTTCCATCAAACGTGGCAACCGCGAAGCGCTGATCGAAGCCAAAGACGGCCAAAAACGCAAATACCTGGTACCGCTTATCAAGCACGTGCTTGTACAAGACGGTGACTATGTACGGGCTGGTACGGCGCTTACGGAAGGAACGATCTCGGTGAAAGATATCCTTGCCATCAGTGGGCCATTTGCAGCATCGCAATACCTGGTCAACGGTGTGCAGGAAGTCTATCGCTCACAGGGTATCGTAATCAACGACAAACACATCGAAGTCATCGTGCGCCAGATGTTGCGCCGATTGGATATCGTAGACCCGGGCGACACTCACTTCCTGACTGGGGAGCCGGTAGAGCGCAATGAGTTTATTGATTACAATGACTGGATCTTTGACAAAAAATTCGTTCTGGATGCAGGTGACAGTACGAAGTTGAAACCGGGTGCACTTGTCACACTTCGCCAGATACGGGAAGAGAACTCCTTCCTCAAACGCAACGACAAAAAACTGGTGGAGTATCGCGACGCGACGCCATCCACAGCAGTTTCCATGTTGTTGGGTATCACGAAGGCATCGCTGGGCACAGAGTCCTGGATTTCAGCGGCTTCCTTCCAGGAAACCACGAAAGTACTTTCGACGGCTGCCATTGCTGCGAAGAAAGACTTCCTGATGGGCTTGAAAGAGAATGTGATCGTGGGTAAGAAAATCCCGGCAGGTACGGGAATGCGTCAGTACGACCGCTTGCAGGTCACAGGTTCTGGCCGTCCGTTCAAGGACCAGCCGGAAGGTGCGTTAGCAGAAGCAGAATAATATCAGATATAGTGCGGTTGTTGTCTCATTTATTGAAAACGGGGCGACAACCGTCCTAAAAGACGGAATAAAAAATAGCCGCTCCGGGATCATCCGGGAGCGGCTATTTTATTTGACTTCAACTCGTGGAGCTGTTTAGGAACGCGGCACCAATAACTTAGTCATTTTAGGTCAACCATTTTTTCATCAGACAACACTATTTTTCTGCGAATAGTGGGGCTATTTAAAGAAAAATAGCGGCCGTATGATGGAACAAAGGGTGGCATCAAATGACTAAGTTATTGGTGCCGCGTTCCTTACAGCAGTGCCTCGATGATATTTTCCTCTGTAACCCCTTCTGCCTCGGCTTTGTAATTGCGCACAATGCGGTGGCGCAGTACGAGGTTGGCGATGGCTTGCACGTCCTCGATATCAGGGGAGTATTTGCCGCGAATAGCGGCATGGCACTTGGCGCCCAGCACGAGGTACTGGCTGGCGCGAGGTCCGGCTCCCCATCCGAGGTAGTTGTTGGCTTCTTTGGTAGCGCGGGGGGTGCCGGGGCGGGTTTTAGTCGCCAGACCAACTGCATACTCCAACAGGTTGTCGGCCACGGGTATTTTCCGAACCACTTTCTGGAATTCTATGATTTGCTCGCTGCTCAAGATATGACTCAGTGTAATGTCGCGGGCGGACGTGGTGTTTTTTACTACTTCTACCTCCTGGTCATAAGTCGGATAAGTAAGCGGTATGTTGAACATGAAGCGGTCCAACTGTGCTTCAGGCAGCGGGTAAGTTCCTTCCTGTTCGATCGGGTTCTGGGTAGCGAGTACAAAGAACGGGGACGGCAACAAGTGCCGTTGGCCGCTGACGGTGACGGACCGTTCCTGCATGGCTTCGAGCAAGGCAGCCTGTGTTTTGGGCGGCGTCCGGTTGATCTCGTCGGCCAGCACGATGTTGGCAAATACGGGGCCGCGATTGAAGCGAAAATGGCGGTCTTCCGCCAGGATTTCGTTGCCGGTGATGTCAGAAGGCATCAAGTCAGGCGTAAATTGTATGCGCTTGAACTCCAGGTCGAGGACTTCAGCGATGGTGCTGACCAGCAAGGTCTTTGCCAGGCCGGGCACTCCGACGAGCAGAGAGTGTCCATTGGAAAACAGGGAAATAATGACCGCGCGTACTACGTCTTCCTGACCGACGATGACTTTGCTGATTTCTTTTGAAAGGTCTTTGTAGGCTTGTGCCAGGGCATCTACCGCTTCTACGTCCGATTTAAAATTTGCCATCCGAATTGTGCTAATTGTTGGGTTGCTGAGTTGTGATCAGTTGCGTTTTATATTCATTCTACAACGCAATTACCTGCGTTCTGTTTCCGAAAACGAAGGTCAAAAGTAGCGTCATTTCAGCACTTGCCATTGCGTTGTTCATCATTTCTCGTCATTTCAACAAATTCAGCAGATACTCACCGTAACCGCTTTTGATGTACTTCTGCCCAAGTTGCTCCAGTTGCTCGCCATTGATAAAACCCATCTCCCAGGCAATCTCCTCGATACAGCCGATTTTGAGTCCTTGCCGCTCTTCGATGGTCTGAATGAACTGTCCTGCTTGCATGAGGCTCTGGTGGGTTCCAGTGTCGAGCCAGGCATAACCACGTCCCATCACCCGCACCTGCAGACGGCCGCTTTCCAGATAGATCCGGTTCACGTCCGTAATTTCATATTCACCGCGCGGGCTGGGTTTCAGGTTCTTGGCGATCTCCAGGACTTCATTGTCATAAAAATACAAGCCTGGTACCGCATAATGGCTCTTGGGTTGCCTCGGTTTTTCCTCAATGCTGATCGCTGTAAAATTTTGGTCGAACTCCACCACGCCATAGCGCTCCGGGTCGGCCACCTGGTAGGCGAATATGATGCCGCCGTCCGGGTGGGCGCAAGAACGCACCATGTCACCCAATCCTGCTCCGTAAAAAATATTATCTCCAAGAATGAGCGCTGCCGGATCGGAGCCGACAAATGGAGCACCCAGCACGAATGCCTGCGCCAGGCCGTTCGGGTCATGTTGCTCGACGTATGAAAAATTCATGCCCAGTGCCTGGCCATCACCGAAAAGTTGGCGGAATTTGGGCAGGTCGTAAGGCGTAGAGATAATCAGCACATCGCGGATACCAGCCAGCATGAGGGTGCTAAGCGGGTAGTAGATCATTGGTTTGTCATAGACGGGCATGAGCTGTTTGCTCACGGCAAGTGTCAATGGGTAAAGTCGGGTGCCGAGGCCGCCGGCAAGAATAATGCCTTTCATATCTTTGGAAAGGATGTGAGGAAATAGAGGTTTTTAAACGCAGGCTTTTACACGTTCCTTAGAGCAAAAAAAATGCCTCCGCGTTGGTAGGGGAGGCATTTTTTGTAAAAAGCACTAAAAACATTTACAGTTTTGTCTTCACTTCATTGATCACATAAGACTCAACCACGTCGCCGGCTTTGATGTCATTGAAGTTTTTGATGGTCAAGCCGCATTCGAGGCCAGCCCTGACCTCTTTTGCATCGTCTTTGAAGCGTTTGAGCGAAGCCAATTCGGCATGCTGGTTGGCGTTGGCCGGATACACCACGATACCATCGCGGATAATGCGGATGTGGTGGTTGCGACTGATCTTGCCTTCTTGCACGAAGCAACCTGCAACGGTACCCACTTTCGAGATTTTGTACACTTCCCGAATCTCGACCTGGCCCATGATCTCTTCCTCCTTCGTCGGTTCCAACATCCCTTCCATAGCAGCCTTGATCTCGTTGATCGCTTCGTAAATGATGGAGTAGAGTTTGATCTCCACGCCTTCTTTCTCGGCAAGTTTTCGAGCGGTGATGGACGGACGCACCTGGAAGCCGATGATGATGGCATCGGAAGCGGAAGCGAGCATGATATCGCTGTCCACGATCTGGCCGACGGCTTTGTGGATCACGTTGACCTGGATTTTCTCCATTGAGAGCTTGATCAGCGAATCGCTGAGTGCCTCGATAGAACCATCCACGTCGCCTTTGACGATGAGTTTGAGCTCTTTGAAGTTGCCCAAAGCCAGACGGCGGCCAATTTCTTCGAGCGAAATACGCTTGTTGGCGCGGTTGGCTTGCTCCCGGATGATCTGGGCGCGTTTGGTTGCGATCTCCTTGGCTTCCGAATCTGAAGCGGCGACTTTGATTTTTTCACCCGCTTGCGGTGCACCTGGCAGGCCCAGTACCAATACCGGTACTGCGGGGCCGGCCTCTTTCACTTTTTTACCACGTTCGTTGAACATGGCTTTCACCTTCCCTGCAAACTCACCTGCAATGATCGGATCTCCGTCGTGCAGGGTACCTGTCTCGACGAGTATTTTGGTGACGTAGCCCCGGCCTTTATCGAGCGAAGCTTCGAGCACAGTGCCGACGGCCCGACGGTCGGGGTTGGCTTTGAGTTCGAGCAGTTCCGCTTCGAGCAGCACTTTTTCGAGGAGTTTATCTACGTTCTCGCCCTTTTTCGCCGAAATATCCTGGCTCTGGTATTTACCTCCCCATGCTTCGACGAGGAAGTTCATCTGTGCCAGCTCGTTTTTGATGCGCTCCGGATCAGCTCCGGCTTTATCTATCTTGTTGATTGCAAACACGATAGGTACACCAGCGGCCTGGGCGTGGCTGATGGCCTCCCGCGTCTGGGGCATAATGCTATCGTCGGCAGCGATCACGATGATGGCAATGTCGGTCACTTTGGCACCCCGTGCCCGCATGGCTGTAAAGGCTTCGTGGCCCGGCGTGTCGAGGAAAGTGATTTTGCGGTCATTGTTTTCGCCCACGGCAACTTCGTAGGCACCAATGTGCTGGGTGATACCGCCTGCTTCGCCTTCGGCTACATTCGCACTGCGGATAAAGTCGAGCAGCGAAGTTTTACCGTGGTCAACGTGACCCATGACGGTGACAATGGGTTGGCGCGATTGGAGGTCCGCCGGATCATCGGCAATTTCCTCTTCCACTTCCACCTGTTCTTCCGCACTGATAAATTTGACTTCGTAGCCAAATTCACTCGAGACCACTTCAATAATTTCCGCATCCAAACGCTGGTTGATGGATACGAAAATGCCGAGCGTCATACAAGCCTTGATGATGTCAGCAGGCTTCACGCTCATGAGTGATGCTAAGTCAGACACAGAAATGAATTCCGTGACCTGAAGTGTTTTTTCGCCTTCCGTGCGGGCTAATTCAGCCATTTCGGCCCGTTCGCGGCGCACGTCGCGTTTGTCGCGCCTGATTTTTTGCCGCTTGCGGCCTGATCCCGCACCAATGCGGGCCATCGTCTGACGGATTTGGTCCTCGATCTGCTTTTGGGATACCTCCTTGCTAACAGGGGTCTCGTCGCGGCGACTCGGGCCTCGTCCCTTGTTATCGCCCTGGTTATTAGCGATGGACGATTGCAGGGTTTCTGCGGTAACCGGTTGGTTAACTTTTTTGCGCTTGCGCTTATGACGGTTGGGATCGTTGTTGCTCCCTGCGCCACCCGTTTGAGGAGTGCCTGCGCCGCCACCTGCGTTGGCCGGCCGGTTTTGCTGTTGTCCACCTTGTCCGGTGCCGGTGCCTTGTTGTGGATTCCGATCTCGGTTGCCAGGGCCACTGCCCCGGTTGTCATCGCGGCGGCCTCCGCGTTCGCGGTTGCCAGGGTTATTGGCCGTGCCTTGTCCGCCGCCACTTCGGTTGTCGTCGCGCCGGCCTCCGCGTTCGCGGTTGCCAGTATTTTGCCCACCTTGATTGCTGCTGGTACCTTCCTTGCGCTCAGGTGTCAAATTGATGCGTCCCAGAATTTTGAGACCGCGAAGTGTCGGGGAGTCAGCACGATACAAGTCTGATTCCGGCGTTTCTTCGCTGGCTGCCGGTGTTCCTTTCGATTCGACCGGAGGTACTACCGGTATGGGAGCAGGAGCAGGAGCGGGGGGAGGCGTCACACGTGGCTGGTTTACAGGGGCCGGTGTCGGTGTCGGTGCCGGTGTCGGAGCAGGGGGCAGGACAACTTGTTTCTGAGGTGCTTCCGGCGGCTTGACATCCGCCTTTGGAACCTCTGCTACCACGCGCTTTTCCTCTGGCTTAGGTTTTTCTTCCGCTTTGGGGGTGTTTTTCTGTGCGTCCAGATCTATCCGACCAATCACCCGCAGTGCGGGTCTTTCGCGTGGTATGATCTCTGGCTCCTCTTTTTTTACGGGTGGCTGCGGCTCAGGCGTTGGAGCGGGAGCAGGGGCCTGACGAGGAGGCAGGAAAGAGGGTCGTGGACCCGTTGGCGCATTGGTAGTACTGCCGGTGCTGGTCGTGGGAGTCGCAACAGGGTCTTTTTTAAGAATGGGGCGAGCCATTTTATCCGCCTCCTGTTTGATAGCAAAATCTTTCTGGAACTCTTTTTGGAGCACCACCATCATTTCGTCGGAGATGTCCGCCGTCGGTTTTTCCTCCACATCAGGAAATCCTTTGCCATGCAGCGTCTCGACAATAGTGTGGAGGCCAACGTTCAGTTCTTTTGCTACCTTAATAAGTTTAATCGCCATGCAGTGATTTTGCCTGCTTTGAATAAGAGGACGAGCATGTTCAAGAATTGAATTCTCTTGCCCGATGTTTGCTCATCCAATTTGAAAAATTGGATATTTTGAAAAAAAACGCGGTTTTTCCGCAAAAACGACCGTTTAGAAGGCTGTGATGATTTAAGTGAAAAAATTGCGAAAAGCGGAGTTTGCTCCAAGCAGACCCCGCTTTTCGTTGGGCGGTGCAAAGGTACAATAAAAAATGGTGGGAGCGTTGCATCGGTGCTCCCACCTATTATTCATATTTAATCAAATTTCTGCCTTACTTGCCTTCCTCAAACTCGTCGGCCAGGATGCGCAGTACTTCCCGGACTGTTTCTTCTTCCAGGTCGGTCCGCCGGATGAGTTCGTCTGCATTGAGCTCCAGCACCTGGCGGGCGGTATCGCAACCGATGTTTTTTAAAGCCTCGATCACCCAGGGCTCCATGACGTCGCTGAATTCTTCCAAATCTACGTCGTCAATTTCGTATTCGGCCTGGTTGCGGTACACATCAATTTCGTAACCTGTCAGACGGGTGGCGAGTTTGATGTTGCTGCCTGCTTTGCCAATGGCAAGGCTGACCTGATCGGCATCCAGATAAACTGAGGCCCGTTTGGTCTCGTGATCGAGTTCGATGTTGCTGATCTTGGCCGGCGTCAGGCTGCGCTGGATGAAGAGCGGGATATTGGTCGTGTAATTGATAATATCAATATTCTCGTTGCGCAGTTCGCGCACGATGCCGTGTATCCGGCTGCCTTTCATCCCGACGCAAGCACCGACCGGGTCAATGCGTTCGTCGTGGCTCTCGACCGCCACTTTGGCACGTTCGCCGGGCAGGCGCACGATATTTTTGATCTCGATCACCCCATCTTCAATTTCAGGTACTTCGGCCTCCAGCAATTTGGCCAGGAAGGACGGGTCGGTACGACTGAGCATGATGAACGGCGCGTTGTTGCGCATTTCCACTTTGCGGACAATGCCTTTCACCACGTCCCCCTTGCGGTAATAATCTCCTTTAATCATCTCGGTGCGGGGCAGCACGATCTCATTCTTGGTGGCATCATCCAGCACGAGGATTTCCTTTTTCATGATCTGGTTGACCTCACCGATGATCACATCGCCGACCTGCTCGGAATATTTACGGAAAATCTCGTCTTTCTCTAACTCCATGATCCGTGATACCAGTGTTTGACGGGCAGCCATGATGGCCCGACGGCCGAAGTCATCGTTGATCGAGATTTGCTCGTAGCACTCGTCGCCTACCTTCACGGTTGCGTCAATATAGTTGGCCTCGGTAAGACTCACCTGGCTGCGCTCGTCGGTGACTTCACCATCGTGCACGACTTCACGGACGCGCCAGATTTCCAGGTCACCGTTGTTGGTGTTTACGATCACGTCGAAGTTTTCGTCGGAGCCGTACTTCTTCTTGATGAGGGTGCGGAACACGTCCTCCATGACACGCACCATCGTAGCGCGGTCAATATTTTTGCCGCTTTTAAAGTCGGCAAATACATCTACTAAGTTGAGCATGATTTAAAATGCTGGTTGTCGGATGCTGGTTATCGGTTATTGGGTAAGTTGCGCAAGTGCCGAGATGACGACCTGCGCTTAAAAAGCGAGTTTTATCACTGCTTTTTCGATATTTTCGTAGGGAATAGGGGTTTCGATGGTGTGTTCGACTTTTTTCTTTTCAATTTTTTCTACCACGGTATGAGTCAACACTATCTGCTGATCATCAGCGGCGGCGAGGATTCCTTCGTGTTTGGCGTTATCAGTCGTCGTGACAGACATTGTACGCCCGATATTTCTGGGATACTGCCGAGGGTATTTAAGCGGGCGACCGATGCCCGGGCTACTGACTTCGAGCACGTATTTTTCACCGAGCCAGCCGTTGGCGTCCAGATGCGCTTCGAGGTAGCGGCTGATTTTCTGGCATTTTTCAAACATCATCCCGGAATCGCTGTCGGCGAAAACATAAAGTTTTTGCCCCGGCTTGATCTCGATCTCCACGGTGAAGCAGTCAGCAAACGCTTCATCAGTGGTATATTTTTCTTCTAACAGTTGGGCTATTTTTTCCGTGATTTCCATGCTTTTGTGCGGAAATGATTTCAATCCGTTTAAAAAAAGCCAATAAAAAAGGGAACCTGTGGTTCCCCTTCGTGTACTGACGTACCGGATTAGTGCCACAAAAGTACAAATAATTTGGAGTTATTGATACAAGTCGGAGAAATCCTTTCTCCCGGTCAATTTCGGTAAGGAACGCGGCACCAATAACTTAGTCATTTGATGCCACCCTTTGTCCCATCATACGGCCGCTATTTTTCTTTAAATAGCCCCACTATTCGCAGAAAAATAGTGTTGTCTGATGAAAAAATGGTTGACCTAAAATGACTAAGTTATTGGTGCCGCGTTCCTAAAAGATTACAATTCCCAGAATAGTCACGTTGTCCGATCAATTGCCTACAACGGATTGATCGTCAATGGCAGCCGAACACGAAAAACCGAACACGAAACACGCCGCCCTCACTCCCCACACCCGCAGTTCTTATCCCGCAACCCCATCACCACCACCTCCAGCGGACTGCCCGCCACAGCCCCCGGCGGACCAAAATCGCGCGGACAAACCTCTACCACCAACTGCTTAGGAACGGGCAAATAATAACTTGTAAGTTTCAGATAGATTGGTTTTTGCTCAGATGGGCTATCTTTTTGAGCGAATAGTGGGGCTATTTAATCAAAAAGATGGGTCATCTGGGTGAAAAGAAAGCAT
>Ga0209181_10001135_pt1 | contig 47306 bp, 36 predicted proteins | sample MAT05_FD_187208 | JGI IMG/M metagenome (GOLD analysis project Ga0209181, IMG submission 187208) | Freshwater microbial communities from Lake Fryxell liftoff mats and glacier meltwater in Antarctica - MAT-05 (SPAdes) (version 2) | ecosystem: Environmental > Aquatic > Freshwater > Ice > Liftoff... | reverse complement strand
GACACGGAAGAGCGAGTCTTCTCCCTTGGCGCTAGCAGGGGAGACGCCAAGGGCGAACGAGCGTCGCGTCTTGATTCTGACTTCTGAATTCTTCTTCAACTAAAGCGATCGCTTCCCTAAAATTGCTGCAAAAACCGCAAATCACTAGCATATAACCGACGAATATCATCGATTTGGTGTAACACCATTGCAAAGCGTTCTACACCAAAACCCGCAGCAAACCCAGTATAAATTTCTGGGTCATAACCCACAGACTTAAGTACATTTGGATCGACCATACCGCAGCCCATCACCTCTAGCCAACGCCCATTCCACTGCAAATCCACCTCAGCCGATGGTTCAGTAAACGGGAAATAACTAGCGCGGAAGCGAATTGGCAAATCTCCAAATATTGCTTGTAAAAATACTTTAATTGTGCCTTTGAGGTCTGTGAAAGTTAGTCCTTCATCAATGGCTAAAAGTTCTATTTGATGGAAAACTGCTGAATGAGTCGCGTCTACATTATCTCGCCGATAAACTCGCCCTGGAGCCACAACCCGAATCGGTGGTTCTTCTCTTTCCATGTAACGAATTTGCACTGACGATGTATGAGTGCGTAAAAGATTACCATCTGGCAGGTAGAAGGTATCCTGCATATCACGGGCGGGGTGATCAGGCGGAGTATTAAGAGCCTCGAAATTATAATAATCTGTTTCCATTTCTGGCCCTTGAGCCACGGTATAACCCATACCGACAAAAATATCCAGCGCCCGATCAATAATGCCGTTGAGGGGATGAATGCGACCTTGGGGGCTGTAAATTCCCGGCATGGTTACATCGAGAGTTTCCGCCTCTAGCTGTACCTGAATTTGGGCGGCTTCCAAGGCGACGCGTTGCTGGTCTAGACTAGTTTGCAAGGATTCTTTGACTGTATTGGCGATCGCTCCAATTTTTGGTCGTTCCTCTGCACTCATCTGCCCCATACTTCGCAACAGTGCCCCCAGTTCCCCTTTTTTACCCAGATAGTTAACTCTGAGTTCCTCTAGACGTTCTAGGGTGTCGGCGGCTGCGATCGCTTTTTCTCCTTCTTGCCGCAGTGCTAAAAGTTGAGCTTCTAAATTGCTAGTCATTAGTTCTTAGTCATTGGTCATTAGTCATTAGTTTATAGTCAAAAGCTGTAAGCTGCTCGATAAATCAACTTACAGCTATGCCACTAACATCAGCCAATAAACCACCCATTCCAAATCAATAAAACGTTTACGCTGTATACATGTTTGAATTTTGCCGAAAGTATGATACGAGGTTTTAGACTATCAGAACTTTCCAAGACGAATTTTTAATTTTGAACTCTGCCTTGCGGTACTAGTAGTCTGTCAAGAACTAATTGACAGATAAATTCCCTGTAGATTTATCGCGTCTCTCTAACCGTCAAAATGAATTTGACAGACTACTAGTACAACTTGTCATAAATTTAGGTAACATCTTAATATCTAGCTAACATACACCTTAATATCTAGCTAACATCTCAATTAACCAGACAAGGAGCCAGCTTAAAGCCCCTTGTTAAAGGTAGGCAAACTTTCGCCACGATGTACTAGTGAGTATGTATGTTTTTTTGCTGCCTGTGATTTGCGACATTGACAAATAACAAATAACAAATAACTAATAACTAATGACCAATGACCAATGACTATGAAATTACTAATTAGCAACGATGACGGCGTTTCTGCCTTGGGGATTCGTACCCTAGCCAACTACTTGGCAGAGGCAGGTCATGATGTTAGTGTAGTTTGCCCAGATCGAGAGCGATCGGCAACTGGACACGGATTAACTCTACACCAACCCATTCGCGCCGAAATTGTTGAAGGGATTTTTCATCCTGCTGTCAAAGCTTGGGCTTGCGATGGTACGCCTTCAGATTGCGTTAAATTGGCACTGTGGGCTTTGCTAGATACTCCCCCCGATTTGGTTCTCTCTGGCATTAATCAAGGTGCGAATTTGGGAACTGAAATCTTGTATTCCGGCACTGTTTCGGCGGCAATGGAAGGTTTAATTGAAGGCATTCCCAGCGTAGCACTGAGTCTTATTAGTCACACATCTAAAGACTTTCAACCTGCTGCTAAGTTTGCCAAAATTCTCGTAGACCAGTTAGCCCAAAAACCTCTGCCGGATTTAATGTTGCTCAATGTCAATATTCCTGCGGTCAAATGGGAAGAAATTGCCGGAGTGACTCTTACCCGTCAAGGAGTGCGGCGTTACATTGATGTGTTTGATAAACGAGTTGATCCTCGTGGAAAAACGTACTACTGGTTAACCGGAGAGGTAATTGAGGATGTAGAACCCCCAACCGGATTAAATCTGCTTCAAAATGTACCGTTAGATGTGCATGTTGTACGTAAAAACTACATCAGTATAACCCCGTTACAATACAATCTCACTTACGCAGATGGGCTAGATAAATTATCTGATTGGGAATTCAATTTTCCATGAATCATTTGATTTATCAGGATAAAACTAGAATTATTTAAATGCGTCAGAGAAAAATGTAGGCTATAACGTAGGGGCACTCTTGAAATAACCGATACACATCCACCCGAAAAACTGGAAAATTCTACTTGAGAGTATTTCATTCACATTTACACAATCAGCCAGAAACAGGGTATGCTGTTTTACCAAGAAATCCTTCCTCTAGCCAAATCGGTGAGACAGCATAAACTTAGACAAAATAAGTAGCAATTTTTTCACTTATCGCCCGCTCAGTCCAGCAAGCAACACACATGTCTAGGATAGAGAATCAATTTACCGTAGAATTTTGGGGCGTTCGCGGCAGCATCCCCAGCCCAGGGCCAAACACCGTTCGTTACGGCGGTAATACCCCTTGCATCTCAATGCAAGCGGGCGATAAACGCTTAATTTTCGATGCAGGCACGGGACTACATGTTTTGGGGCAATCTTTGTTGCGCCAAATGCCGTTAGAAGCTCATATATTTTTTACCCATTCTCACTGGGATCACATGCAGGGTTTTCCCTTCTTTACCCCAGGATTTGTCAAGGGGAATGACTTTCATATCTACGGCGCGATCGCACCTGATGGTTCTACCATAGAACAGCGCCTCAATGACCAGATGTTGCACCCGAACTTTCCCGTACCCTTGCAAATTATGCAAGCCAATTTAAATTTCTACGACATTCGACCGGGGCAACCAATCCACATCGATGACGTTACCGTAGAAACAGCACCTTTAAACCATCCAGGTGAAGCTGTAGGATACCGCATCAACTGGCGTGGTGGTGCTGCTGTTTATATTACTGATACCGAACATTTTCCCGACCGACTCGATGATAATGTGCTGTGGCTAGCTCGTAATGCTGACATTCTGGTTTACGATTCCACTTACACAGACGAGGAATACTATTCCCCCAAATCTCCGAAAATTGGCTGGGGACATTCTACCTGGCAAGAAGCGGTGAAAGTGGCACAAGCTGCTAACGTCAAAACTCTGGTGATTTACCACCACGACCCCGCACACGATGACGACTTTTTGGATCGTGTAGGCAAACAAGTAGCGGCAAAATTTCCTGGGGCTATCATGGCACGGGAAGGATTGGTACTTCAGATTCCCACCTCAGTTGTCTTATCAGAATCTTTTCCTGTTAGTAAGTTTTCTACCTAAAGATTGCGATCGGAGGAATTAGAGATTTTAGATTAGATTGGTGATCAGAAGCTTTCAGCGTGAGAGCGTACCTGTTGGCTGCACGGTGAGACAGCGCTGCCCAGAGTTGTCACGCCAAGCATAAGATAAGGGCGACAACAGGAGGGGACATACTTTATAGATTCACCAACACAGCCCAGACACCCACAGACGTCCTAAGATTGCGGCTGATCGGAGGGTAAACACCTCATTGCAGTCTCAACAAGGAACTAGAGCCTTTTTAGCTCTGGTATTTGGGGTTATCTGGACTTAGTAATTAGCTATCAAGCTAATAGCACAAGATAGCAGCTTGGGCAACTTCCCGTGGGTTAGGCTTTTGGCTGATAGCTAAAAGGGGTAGCATCAACACCCTGGCTGATCGCACAAGACCTCATGGGCAGTTGGTGAATGTCCTCCTCAAGGCGGTTTACCATAAGGTAGCTTCCTGCTGATAGCTAAAATAAACCTAAAATCTCAGAATCCACGTGCTAAATTTGTCTAAAAATGGGTGTTCTGTGTGGGTTGCTTCTTCGAGCGAAGGGCTGCTAACGCCGACTGCTGTTGCCCTTGGCAAGTTTGATGGTGTTCATCTTGGTCATCAAAGGGTAATTCAACCAGTCTTGCACGCTGGTGCTAACTTATCATTAGCCAGTAGTCCGCAGTCAAAGGAAAATCAACAACTAGCAAATCAAGAATATATTTACTCAACAGTTGTTACCTTTGACCCCCATCCACAGGAATTTTTTACGGGGCAGCCCCGGACTTTGTTAACGCCACTGGATGAAAAAGTCCAACAATTGCGATCGCTTGGGGTAGAACAACTGGTACTACTACCCTTTGACAAAGAACTATCTGCTTTGACCCCCGAAGAATTCGTCGAAAAAATTCTTGTGCAACAACTGCAATGCCAGCAAATTAGCATCGGGCAGGATTTTTGTTTTGGCGAAAAGCGCAGTGGTACTGCCAAAGATTTACAATTAATCGCCGCCAAGCACAATATCCCCGTTACCATCGTTCCCTTACAAACTTATACAGGTAACTCGCCCACCGAAAGCAGTTGCGTCAGTACTGATCCGACTCAGGATGCCCGCATTAGCACTTCATTGATCCGCCAAACCCTTGAGCAAGGCGACATCGAAAATGCAAATTTGCTACTAGGACGCCCCTACACTCTCCTTGGTGTTGTCGTTCAAGGTCAGCAATTGGGCAGAACAATTGGCTTTCCCACCGCCAACCTCCAACTACCAAAAGAAAAGTTTTTGCCCCGCCAAGGAGTCTATGCTGTCCGCGTTTTCACTCTCAGTGAAACATCAGATGTCGCTCATAGTGAGAACTTGGGCGTAATGAATATCGGTAATCGCCCAACTCTAAATGGTACTTATTCATCTGCGGAAGTACATCTGTTCGATTGGTCTGGTGATTTATATGCCAAAAAACTGGCTGTGGAACTAGTGAAATTTTTGCGCCCTGAACAAAAATTTGCTTCTCTAGAAGCCCTGAAAACACAAATTCAACTTGACTGTGTTGTTGCTAAAGAAATTTTGAGTGCTGAGTGGGAACAATAGATAGGGCATGGGGCATGGGTTATTAATTCATCTTCCTAATGCCCAATGCCCAATTCCCAATTCCCGACTCCCCCTACTCCCCGCACCGCATGAGAGAAAAAATTGACGTTTTAACACAAAATCTGGCTCTTACCATCGTTGGCAAAGCTGAAGCAATACGCTTAGTGCTAGTAGCCTTGCTAGGTGGTGGTCATGCCCTGCTAGAAGATGTCCCTGGTGTTGGTAAAACCCTACTGGCTAAATCTCTAGCTCGTTCACTGGATGGTAAGTTTCAACGGCTACAATGTACCCCCGATTTACTGCCAACTGACATTACTGGCACTAACATCTGGAACCCAAAAACCGGCGAATTTACTTATCTTCCTGGGCCAATTTTTACCAATATCCTCCTAGCTGACGAAATTAACCGCGCTACACCCCGCACTCAGTCAGCTTTACTGGAAGTCATGGAAGAACATCAGGTAACAGTCGATGGTGTCTCTCGTGCAGTTCCTCAGCCCTTTTTTGTCATTGCCACTCAAAACCCTATTGAGTATCAAGGTACTTTTCCTCTGCCGGAAGCGCAAATGGATCGGTTCATGTTGTCGCTGAGTTTGGGCTATCCTTCCGAGGCAGAAGAACTCCAAATGCTGCAAAATCTCCAAAATGGTGTGAAGGTTGCTGATTTGCAGCCTTGTATTACCTTGGCAGAAGTACAGGAATTGCGTTACCTCTGCTCTCAAGTAAAAGTAGCACCCTCGTTGCAACAGTACATCCTCGAATTGGTGCGAGTAACACGGCAAGATGAGGAAATAGCCCTTGGTGTTAGTCCGCGTGGCACATTAGCATTACAACGGGCTACCCAAGCCCTAGCTTTTCTATTAGGGCGTGATTATGCCATTCCTGATGATGTGAAATTTCTCGTCCCTCACGTTCTTTGCCATCGCCTGATTCCTAGAGGTGGACGGAATGCAAGAACTGTTGTTGAGCGATTATTGCGATCGGTTTCTATTCCTTAAGGTAAAAAAGGTAGATAACTGTTGCTTTTAATTTTTTACCTAATTGCTTTCTCTTGAAATACTACTAACAGAATCTGAAATCCAATGCAACCCTGTACTAAAGTAAGGGTAAACTTAAATTCCCTTATCTTGCTTGGATTTCAAATGTTAGGATCTCCTACAAAATATGGTAGACAACAGATGAAAGCGATCGAATGTAAAAATAAATTAACCGCAGAGGCGCAGAGAACGCAGAGAGAGGAATCGGAGATTTTCACGATTCATTTAGGATTGCTATAAGAGATTTTTCCTTGCAATGTTGAGAGATGCGTATACGCAGAAGGGCTGGCCAATAGGCGTAGCTATGTTAATTATCGAAAATACTTACGCAAAATCTCAAACACTGCCAATACTGCGTAAGTTCTATGATTAGCACAAGCGCCACTTCTAAATATCTGGGAATGTGAGGAATGTCAATTTTTGTTAAGCGCAAAACCCGCGATCGCGAAAATCGCCCACCTTACAGCGATCGCCTTGTACTACAGCAAAGCGCCGAACGCCAATTCAAACGTCAATTTTTCGGTTTACTTCTGGTAATTGTAACGTGGAGCCTAGTTATGGGCTGGCTTCTAGCCTTGGCAACTAACGCCCAAAGTGCTACTCCCACCGCCGAAATTGGCACTGTTGACGTAGTGCCTGCACAGTATCAATTAGGACAAGAGTTGTATTTGGAAAACTGCTCTACATGCCACATCGGCTTACCACCAGCCGTTTTACCCACCCAAACTTGGAAAAATCTCCTGCAAGACTCGCAGCACTACGGCGCACAACTAAAGCCTTTAGTCGATCCGCCGCGCATCTTGGTGTGGAAATATCTTTCGACTTTCTCCCGTGTCCAGTTAGACGACGAAGAAACACCATATCGCCTTAATGACTCACGTTATTTCAAAGCTTTGCATCCAGGAGTTAAGTTACCACGTCCCGTCCAGCTTGGTAGCTGTGTCAGCTGTCATCAAGGCGCTAGCGATTACAATTTCCGCCGCCTGACAGCAGAATGGAAGTGAGGAGTACAGACGCGATTAATCGCGCCTGTACAGGAGTTAGGAGTTGAAAAATTCATAACTCATAACTCCTAACTCCTAACTCTATTCCTTCTCTGGCCCCATCTGGGGGCAAAATGATACTATGAGGAAAGACGAAATATAAGATAAGAGTTAAAACCAATTAGTTTCTTAAATGATTGGCTAGTTTTTCTCCTGTTTTTGAGTTAATTCTCATTTGACACCCATCCACAACCAAGAAGGTTGGGTTGGGTTAAATGTTTATAATCAATGCCAAACCTTTAACAGTGAACAGTGAACAGTAAACAGTTATCAGTGATCTATTTGTCCCTGGGTCTAAATCCCCCACAAACGAAGGTGGAATGCGTTGGTGGATGGATTTAGACCCGCCACCAGCGCTCCATGTAACTGATAACTGGTAACTGATAACTGATAACTGCTTTAATCCCCATCCCCCTTGATTCAGTTCTATAATCTGCCATGCTAAAACTTTTGTTGGGCGACCCCAACGCTCGTAAGCTTAAAAAATACCAACCTTCTGTTACTGAAATTAACCTTTTAGAGGAAGAAATTAAGGTTCTCTCCGATGAGGAGTTAAAAGGTAAAACCGTCGAATTTAAACAACGGTTTGCCAAAGGCGAAACTCTGGATGACCTATTGCCAGAAGCTTACGCTGTTGTCCGGGAAGCAGGACGGCGAGTCTTAGGCTTGCGGCACTTTGATGTCCAACTCCTTGGCGGGATCATTTTGCATATAGGGCAAATTGCCGAAATGAAAACCGGCGAGGGTAAAACATTGGTAGCCACCTTGCCCAGTTATCTGAATGCCCTCACTGGTAAAGGTGTACACGTCATCACCGTGAACGATTACCTGGCTCGTCGGGATGCGGAATGGATGGGACAGGTGCATCGATTTTTGGGGCTGAGTGTGGGGTTAATCCAGGCAAGCATGACTCCCAGCGAACGCCAGAAAAATTACGACTGCGATATTACCTATGTCACTAACAGTGAGATCGGGTTTGACTACCTGCGGGATAACATGGCGACATCAATGGCAGATGTGGTGCAACGCCCGTTCAATTATTGTGTGATTGACGAGGTAGACTCGATTTTAGTTGATGAAGCGCGGACACCACTGATTATTTCTGGGCAGGTGGAAAGACCTACAGAAAAGTATCTGCAAGCTGCCGAAATTGCATTCACACTCAAGAAAGACGAGCATTACGATGTGGATGAAAAAGCTCGTAACGTGCTTTTGACAGATGAAGGCTTTGCTGAATCGGAAAATCTTTTGGGAGTCACAGATTTATTTGACCCGGAAGATCCTTGGGCGCACTTCGTTTTCAATGCAATTAAAGCCAAAGAACTTTTTCTCAAGGATGTAAATTACATCGTCCGCAATGACGAAGTGGTAATTGTGGATGAATTTACCGGTCGGGTGCTACCTGGACGGCGTTGGAGTGATGGACTACACCAGGCGATTGAAGCCAAAGAACACGTAGAAATTCAGCCAGAAACTCAAACTCTAGCGACAATTACTTATCAAAATATGTTTTTGCTGTATCCAAAACTCGGTGGAATGACCGGAACAGCAAAAACGGAAGAACCGGAATTTGAAAAAATTTACAAATTGGAAGTTGCGGTAATTCCTACCAACCGCGATCGCAGACGCGAAGATTTGTCTGATATGGTCTTTAAGACAGAACCGGGCAAGTGGGGTGCGATCGCTAAAGAATGTGCCGAAATGCACGAACTTGGCAGACCTGTATTAGTAGGAACCACTAGTGTAGAAAAATCCGAACTTCTGAGTCGGCTGCTGAAGGAATTGGCGATTCCCCACGAATTACTCAACGCCCGTCCCGAAAACGTCGAGCGTGAGGCGGAAATTGTCGCCCAAGCTGGACGAAAAGGTGCTGTTACTATTGCTACCAACATGGCTGGTAGAGGTACAGACATCATCTTGGGTGGTAACTCCGAATACATGGCACGTCTGAAGCTGCGGGAATACTTCATGCCCCGGATCGTCATGCCAGAGTCAGAAGATAGCTTTGGCGTTCAAAGACCAGCCGGATTACCAACAGGACACGGCAGTGGTCAAGGCTTTGCCCCCGGCATAAAAGTCAAAACTTGGCGGGCTTCGCCAGAAATTTTCCCCACCCAGTTGACAAAAGAAACAGAAAAACTAATCAAAGAAGCAGTAGAAATTGCGGTGCGTGAGTATGGCGATCGCAGTTTATCGGAACTGGAAGCAGAAGACAAGGTAGCTGTAGCCGCAGAAAAAGCTCCCATCGATGACCCTGTAATTCAGAAATTGCGGGAAGCTTACAACCGCGTTAAGCAGGAATATGAACAATTTACTACCCGCGAACATGATGAGGTAGTGGGAATCGGCGGTTTGCACGTAATTGGTACAGAACGCCACGAATCGCGGCGGATTGACAACCAGTTGCGCGGACGTGCAGGAAGACAAGGCGACCCTGGAACCACGAGATTCTTCCTCAGTTTAGAGGATAACCTACTGCGGATTTTTGGTGGCGAGCGCGTTGCTGGGTTAATGAATGCCTTCCAAGTGGAAGAAGATATGCCCATCGAATCTGGGATGCTCACCCGCAGTTTGGAAGGCGCACAGAAAAAAGTTGAAACCTACTACTACGACATTCGGAAGCAGGTGTTTGAGTATGACGAGGTGATGAATAATCAACGTCGGGCTATTTATGCTGAACGTCGGCGGGTGTTAGAAGGTCAAGATTTGAAAGAACAGGTAATCAAGTACGCTGAAAAAACGATGGATGACATCGTTGACTACTACATCAACGTAGACTTACCCTCGGAAGAGTGGGAGTTAGAAAAGCTGGTTGAGAAAGTTAAAGAATTTGTCTATCTGCTAGCGGATTTGCAGCCAAATCAATTAGAGGATATGTCAGTAAGCGAGATTAAAGCCTTCCTCCATGAACAGGTGCGAATTGCTTACGATCTCAAAGAAGCGCAAATTGACCAAGTTCAACCCGGACTTATGCGCCAAGGTGAACGCTTCTTTATTTTGCAACGCATTGATACACTTTGGCGGGAACACCTGCAACAAATGGATGCCTTACGCGAATCGGTAGGATTACGTGGTTATGGGCAAAAAGACCCACTGATTGAGTATAAGAGCGAGGGTTACGAATTGTTCTTGGATATGATGGTTAACATTCGCCGAGACGTTGTGTACTCGTTGTTTATGTTCCAGCCGCAGCCACAGCAGATGGTGCAGGCTTCGTCTGAAATGGTGTAAGTAGTCCCATATCTCATGCAGAGACGCAGAGGCGCAGAGGCGTTTTTGCGTCTTTGTTTTATGCTAGTAGTGCATTCGTTTGGCAGGAGAATGATCTGAGTATTGTTACTGAAAGAGCAAATCCCTTGCTTTTATCAAGGAAAAAGCATTTCTTTTCCAGTTTGTTCCGTAACAATCAGCGTTCTTGATTGAGGATGTTGTATAGTCTAATATCTTGTAAGCTAATGAAAAAGGATGAGGTCGAGCCTATATGCTAGAGTCCTTCCAAATACATAATTTCAGACTTTTTCATCATCTTGAGGTTAAAAGATTAGGTAATGTTAACCTCATTGTGGGCAGGAATAATGCTGGTAAAAGTACATTTCTCGAAGCAGTAGAACTTTATGCCAGCAACGCCTCACCTATGAGTCTCCTTGACCTTGTAGATTCGAGGCAAGAATCTTGGGTTAGTGAGGCACAACCACATACCCAAACTTTTCTTGGTAATCCTATACGCCATCTCTTTTTTGGTCATAAATTACCCGATATAGGAGAAGAAGGCATCATTTTAGGAGAAGTTTCTTCAAGTGCAAAGATTCATATTGGTGTTGCTGCATATCAGATTAAATCTGATAACGAAGGAACCACGAAAAGAATCCGCATCACTGATGAGCAGTTTCATCAGGATTTATCAGATATTGAAGTTGTTGTCGTAGCAGAAGAAAGTGAAAAAGTTCGGAGACTCTTCAGATTAAATCGTGATTTAAGAGATATTAGGCTCACATCTAGAGTTGCTTACGAACGGCTAGATGCTGAATTTAAATACACATGGCAATTTGTTTCTACAGAAAATATGCCTAATCGGAAATTAGCCGCTCTTTGGGATTTGACAAGTTTAACTAATTTGGAATCAGAGGTTATTTCTGCCCTTAAACTTATTGAACCTAAAGTATCTGGAATTGCTTTTGTAGAGGATATTAGCAAAGGAAGCGGAGGCAATAATCGTGGTCAGGGAGGCGATAATCGTATTCCATTAGTAAAAATTGAAGGTATAGATGAGCCATTACCTCTAAAAAGTATGGGTGATGGAATGACTCGTTTATTACATATAATTTTAGCTCTCGTAAATGCTCGAAATGGCATCCTTTTAATTGATGAATTTGAAAATGGATTGCATTGGACAGTACAGCCTAAAGTTTGGGATATAGTTTTTAATTTATCAGAAAGGTTGAATGTTCAAGTATTTGCAACAACACATAGTCGAGATTGTGTAAATGGTTTTGACAGCGCATGGAATAAGTATCCTTCACTTGGTGCTTTCTTCAGACTTGAAGCTAAAGATAATCTCATTAAGGTAACAGAATACACTTCCGAGACGCTTACTGATTCTCTTGAAACGGACGTAGAAATACGCTGAATAATATGAGTGATATCTGTAGGAAAGATTCCGATAAAATATTACTTGTTGAAGGGATAGATGATTGCCATGTCGTAATGGCTTTGTGTGCTGCTCACCAAGTTCCTGAAACTTTTGGAATATATGAGTGTGGTGGAGATACAAAACTTTTAAAACGTTTGAATGCTTTGATTGTACGTCCTGAATATCCTCAAGTGATAGGAGTAATGCTTGATGCTGATACTTCTATCGAAGGCAGATGGGCAAATATCAAAGGTAAATTAAGTCACTATAGCTATCAATTACCAGATATCCCTGATATTTATGGAACAATAGTTGAGAGTCTTCCAGATAAACCTAAATTGGGATTTTGGCTGATGCCAAATAATCAAAATTCTGGTAAGTTGGAAGATTTCTGTGCCGAGCTAGCAGAAGCAACAGCTTTAGCATTTGCAAGAGAATGTATTGCAGAAGCACAAGCAAATAACTTAACAACTTTCAAACCATTAGATATTAGTAAAGCAGTTATTCACACATATCTTGCTTGGCAAGATGAACCTGGTCGTCCTATGGGGCAAGCGATTACTAAGCAAGCTTTACGCCCAGATACAGGTATCGCTAGAAGCTTTACCAATTGGTTGACACGTCTTTTTACATAAAACTATTTCCTCGTTTTATAGCTCAACTAGAATAAATTTTAAATCCTAAATAGGAGTTTGCTGAAATGGGTAAGCTGGTACTGCCAAATTTTCAGGGTAAGCAAATGGGGCAAGTAATAGTTACCCTCACTGTCACGAATCGAATTGATAAAGTTTTGGCACAGCTAGGCTTTATTTCTCCAGAGGAAGTTGCGGGTTTTGCCGATGAATTCTGAGCAAACTTATCTGAGTGTATTGTAAGCGAAACATATTAATTTACCCAATGGTTAGTTAAAATTTCGGCATATATATTAATTTTAAAAAACTAGAAATGAAGCCTTCCTACAGAATTAGCTAAGATAAGTAGTAAGCATTTTCCCTAACAGCGCCATAGCCATAACCAAGTTGTACTTAAACAGGTTTGCAAAATTGATGCAACTTTCTCAAGCTGAACAGAATGCGATCGCTTATACTTGGCATAATTTTGGGGTTGTCTGTAGTGCGATCGCAAAGTAAAATACTTTATCTAAACAGTGAAATAGATCCGATTTCAGACTTTCTGTGCAGATACTTCCTCTGGCTTTTCTTGCCTTTGCAACGCAGAATACAGCCGATTGAGCGCATTTACATAAGCTTGCGCGGATGCCACGATGATATCTGTGTTCGCTGCATGACCAGAAAACACTTTAGATTCATAACGTAAACGAATCGTCACTTCTCCAATAGCATCAATACCGGCTGTTACTGACTGCACAGAAAACTCAATCAACTCGTTGGGTACATTGACCACCCGGTTGATAGCTTTGTAAACTGCATCCACTGGCCCAGTACCGATCGCAGCATCAGTTAATTCTTCACCGTCTGGGGTACGCAAGGTAACTGTAGCGGTGGGTTTGGCGTTGCTACCACAGGAAACTTGCACCAATTCTACGCGGAACAAATCGGGTGCTTGTTGGATTTCATCGTTAACGATCGCTTCCAAATCCCAATCAGAAATATCTTTCTTTTTATCTGCTACTTCTTTGAATCTGACGAATGCTTTATTTAACTCAGTATCTGACAGTTCAAAGCCCAATTCTTTCAACCGAGTACGGAAAGCATTTCTGCCTGAATGTTTGCCCAAAACTATTTGATTGTCTGCCAAGCCAATCAATTGGGCATCCATAATTTCGTAGGTGAGCTTATTTTTTAATACACCATCTTGGTGAATCCCAGACTCATGAGCAAAGGCATTCGCCCCAACGATCGCTTTATTTGGTTGTACTAACATTCCCGTCAAATTGGAAACTAAGCGTGAGGTTTTGTAAATTTGCCGAGTGTCAATATTTGTCAGGGATTCTTGAGATTCTTCTGGTCTTCCCAAAAAGGGATTAAAATATTGTCGCCGCACATGCAACGCCATCACCAATTCTTCTAGTGATGCATTTCCGGCACGTTCGCCAATGCCATTGATAGTACATTCTAGTTGACGTGCGCCATTTTTCACGGCTTCTAAGAAGTTAGCAACTGCCAAGCCTAAATCATTATGACCGTGAACGGAAATAATCGCTTGGTCGATGTTAGGGACATTTTCGATAATCCCCTTAATGATTGCCCCAAATTCGCTAGGGGTGGTGTAACCGACAGTATCGGGAATGTTAACTGTTGTTGCACCAGCTGCGATCGCTCGCTCTACCACTTGGTAAAGAAATTCTGGATCGGTACGAGCCGCATCCATCGGCGAAAATTCTACATCTGTCATGAAGGACTTGGCATAAGCTACCATTTCTTCGGCGATCGCTAGCACTTCTGCCCGTGACTTCCGCAACTGATACTCTAAATGGATATCAGAAGTCGAAATAAATGTGTGAATTCTGGCGTTAACTGCTGGTTTTAATGCTTCTGCGGCTGCTTCAATATCTGCTTTAATCGCTCTTGCCAAACTGCAAATTACTGGGCCATTTTCTGTCCCCACAATTTTAGCAATCTTACTGACTGCTTCAAAATCTCCGGGACTCGCAAAGGCAAAGCCTGCCTCAATTATATCCACACCCAAACGTGCCAGTTGCTTGGCTATAACTAGCTTCTCGTCTATATTCAGGGTTGCTCCTGGACACTGCTCTCCATCTCGGAGTGTAGTATCAAAAATGATGATTCGATCTGTTTTGTTTGTCATTTGCGGTTTGTCGTTAAGTTTTTACTTGCGGATCAAAATATCTTCAACCTTAGTTTTTCTTTTACTCTTACCTTTGTAAATAATTGCTAAGAATACTAACCTTCTGTTTTTTCTATTTGATCTCTGATATCATTTAAATCTATATATCTATCTGTAGCATTCCGTAGCTCTCTAGCTATCATTCCTTCTGTCGATACTACTGTAATATGTGTATTTTTTGAGCGTAATAGTTCGATTGCTCTTTCAAAATCTCCATCGCCACTGAATAATACTACTCGGTCATACTGGTCTACTGTATTAAACATATCTACAACAATTTCAATATCTAAATTCGCTTTTTGCGAGTAACGACCAGAAGTATCATCATAATATTCTTTAAGAATTTTAGTTCTGACTGTATATCCTAGACTAATTAAAGCATCTCTAAAACCTCGCTGATCTTGTGGGTCTTTTAAGCCAGTGTACCAGAATGCATTAATTAATGTTGTTTCTGATTGCTCATGTTTGAAGTATTCTAAAACTCGCCGTGGGTCAAAAAACCAACCATTTTTTTGTTGAGCATAGAACATATTGTTTCCGTCTACAAATATAGACAGACGATTCATTGGAGAACCCATACAAATTTACACCTAATAATATATATGAATTTAGATGGAACAATAGATTATAGCAATTTTCAAATGCCTTGTTTGCTAATATCTATAAACTAACTCTTCATCTGTAGCTTTTATCCTACCTCTTTCAAGGCATAAAAACGCCTGCAACATTAGAGTTGAGATATTGGGTGCTAAACCTTATTCACCTCCAGCACTGCAAGAGCCACCCTGTGATCAAAATCTACCAATAAAATTGAACTAGTAACAGCATTCATTACTGTATAACACTAAAGTTTACTCCTAGAGAGGTATGGTATAGGCTTAGGGTAGGATATAACTTGATGCCTATCTATAGGTTTTGCTTTCAGTCTAAGGACACGCTTTGTGGGTAGTACCAATATTGCGCCAAAGACAGAAGACAACCTTGGGACAGCTTCTGGTAAAACCCCAGTTAAGAACGTACTTGTTGGTTAGGTTAGAGGAAATCTCGCCGCAACCAAGTATACAGACGAAGTATATCCGGCTATGATATGTGAGACAATTACTAGTTGTAACTCACTCAACAGAAAAATAATAATTTAGGCAGTACCTAAATAGGAATCTCTTGGGGCTACCTTTGCCAATAAAAGTTTGTTGATGAATAGAAGATACTTTACAAATGTATAAGATTGTCATTTAAGTCTTATTTCAATGTACTTGTACTAAAACGTGGTCTGAATAAATAAAAGTGTTGGACTTAAATCAATCAGTAACACGATATGGCAGAAGAACCTACATCTACCTTAACTAAAAACTATGTCTCTACTGCCAATAGACACTCAAGTAAACCGACAAAGGTAACATCAACAGCATCGGCTCGTCAGTCTAGGTGGATGCTTCTCTTAGGTCATCTCCTCGCTGGCGGTTGGGCAATGGGTGCAGCAGTGCTGAGTGCTTCTGGTGGGGAATTGGTTCAATTGATGGAGAATAAGGCGCTTTCTGCCTTTTTCCAAGTGCGTGGGCCGATTTTGCCTCCAGAAGACATCGTAATTTTAGCAATAGACGATCAGTCAATATCAGTTCCCGCACAGTACTATAAAACAAATCCGAAACAGTATGCCTACCTAGAAACACTTAAATCTTATCCTTATAAACGGGCTGCTTATGCTCAGGTAATTACAAAGTTAATCAAAGCAGGTGTCCGCTCAGTGGCAGTAGATGTCGTTTTTGACACGCCAAGCAGTTATGGAGCTACTGACGATCGCCAACTCGAGGCAGTATTGCAAAAATATGGCAGCAAAGTTACCTTAGCAGCCGTCTACGAAAATTCCCAGACGCACCAAGGGTCTTTTATGCAACTGATAGACCCACAAGAGATGTTTCGTACAGGATCTGTGTCCATTGGCTCAGTTAATTTCCCCTTGGAGGCGGATGGTAAAGTTCATCGATTGGCGAGTGAGTTTTCTAAGTTGTTAGCTGAAGATAATTTGATCGAGAAGCTACCCTCTTTTGATGAAGCAGCACTGAGGGCAGCACAAGTAAATTATCCCCGGACAAAGGGCGATCGCATTCATTTTTGGGGTTCTGCGGGTACATTTGAGCAAGTACCCTTTTGGCATGTCCTCGACCCGGAAAACTGGAACACCTATTTGGAGCAAGGAAAGGTCTTCAAAGACAAGATAGTGCTGATTGGTTCAACAGATAAGTTAAACAATGATTATTATCCAGTCGCTGCTAGCAACAGCAATCAACCCATGTCGGGCGTAGAAATTCACGCCAATGCGATCGCAACTTTGATGCAAGGTAAAGCGATCGCCCCAGGAATTAATAGTCCACCTTTACGGGGTTTGTTTGTGCTAGTTATAGTTGGCACTACAGCCTTGATAATTAGCAGACGCAAGCGTAGTATCAATAGATTTCTATATAGCCTCGCCCTCTCTGGCACTTGGCTAGGAATTAGCTATGGGTTATTTGTTCATGGTCAGTTAATTTTTCCCACTACTGTACCAATGATTGCGATCGCTATGATTGGATTTTGCTATCTGGGAACCTCATTAGTCAGAGAAAGCATCAAAAAACGCCAATTAGTAGACATTTTTCAGAAGTATAAAACTTCTGCCATTGTCCAAGAGATTATCAGCCAACAAGATGACTTGCAAGACCTAATCCAGCAACGAGATTTAGCCTTATCAGGAAAAGTCCTAGCTCGACGCTACAGAATTGTCAAAGTTCTCGGTTCCGGTGGATTCAGTGAAACCTACATTGCCGAAGATACCCAACGTCCTGGGAATCCGCGATGTGTTGTCAAGCAACTAAAACCAGCCAACACCAAACCAGAAGCCTTGCAACTTGCCAGACGTTTATTTAACTCAGAGGCGCAAACACTCGAAAAATTGGGAACACACGCTCAAATTCCTCAACTTTTGGCGTATTTTGAAGAAGATGAAGAATTTTATTTAGTACAAGAACATATCATTGGTCATCCTTTAAATCAGGAATTACCACCAGGCAGAGCAATTGATGAAATTGCAGCAATCAAAATTGTCAGGGACTTATTGCAAACATTAACATTTGTCCATAAAAACAATGTGATTCACCGAGATATTAAGCCCAGCAATATCATGCGCCGACATTCAGACGGTAAACTAATCCTGATTGACTTTGGAGCTGTCAAAGAAGTCAGTACAAAACAGCTTGATCATGAAGAGCAAACCCCGTTCACCATTGGTATTGGTACTCAGGGTTACGCACCAAGCGAGCAATGTTTTGGGCGTCCCCACTACAGTAGTGATATCTATGCAGTCGGCATGGTTGGGATTAAAGCCCTGACTGGTATAGCACCCCGTGACTTACCTAGAGATGCTGATGGAGAGATAAAATGGAGCGATGCCTACGGCGGTAAACTACGCACCCAGGTGAGCCACTCCCTCGCTAAGATTCTCAGTAAAATGGTGCTGGATGACTTCAAACAGCGATATCAGTCTGCATCAGAGGCTCTTGAGGATCTTGAAGCTTTTGACGATGTTGTAAGTTTCCAAACCATATACCCCATGCTACACAATGACTCATTAATGAATACTTTAGATGAATTAGCAGCTCCCACAAAATCTTGCTCAGAAGATCCTCAGAAACTGCTTGAGTAAGCTGTCATTACCCCTTTTCTATTACTCTTACCAAATGAAAATTAGGAACCTTGATTTTCATCAGGTTTATGAATCTATACGCGATATTACTTACATATCACAAATATATGATTTCCTCATAATTAACGGAAAATCTTCACAATTATACATATTTATCGTTGTGGGTTATAGTGAATCCTTATATATCTAGGACTTACGCAAAAGTTACAGAATAACGAACCACAGAGGCGCAGAGGACACGGAGAAATAAGAGTTTGAGAGATATTTTGCGTAAGTCCTAATATCTTCAGAAGCGGGTGTTGGAATAGAACCCGCTAGCGCTGATTTTAAATTAACGACAGGAATTCTTCTCCTGTAGTGGGATGAATGCCTATAGTTTCATCCAAGTCTTCCTTGGTAATGCCTTTGCGAATTGCCACACCCAGACTTTGAATGATATCTGCTGCATGTTCACCCACCATATGAGCGCCCAAAACTTGCCCAGAATCACTATTTAGCACTAACTTTATAGTGGTTGGCTCATCGTGTTCGATTAGCTGATACAACAGTGGTTGGAAATGGGTGCAGTAGCATTGTACAGATTCACCAAATTTTTCCCGTGCTTTTGCCTCCGTCATCCCCACACTAGCCGCTTCTGGACGGCAAAAAACAGCAGTGGGCACATAATCATAATTTAGTTTTTGCGCCTTGTTGCCAAAAACTGTATCGGCAAAGGCAATACCTTCTGCTTTAGCCACTGGAGTCAATTGCACCCGGCTGGTGCAATCACCCACTGCAAAAATGTTTTCTTGGCTGGTGCGGCTGTATTCATCTACTTTAATTGCACCATGTTCGCTAAGTTCAACATGGGCATTTTCCAAACCAAGATTCTTGGTATTTGGAGCGTAACCTGTAGCAACTAAGATGGTATCTACTATAATTATTTCTTGGCTCTCACCAGTAATAGTTAACAAGAAACTCTCATCCGAGTATTTGATTTTACTAACAGTGCTGTTGGTGAATAACTTAATTCCGCGTTTAATCAAACCTTGTTGTACCGCAGAGCAAATATTATTATCAAACCCCGATAAAATTATCTCGTCTTTTTCAATCACCGTCACTTCGCAGCCGAAAGCGTGCATCATGCTGGAAAATTCTACGCCAATGTAGCCGCCGCCAATAATTGCTAAACGTTTCGGCAGATAGGGTAGCTGAAACATCTCGCGGGATGTGATGGCGTATTCTATACCTGGAATTTTGGGCTTGAGGGGTTGCCCTCCCACAGCAATTAAAATTTTGTCGGCTGTAACTTTGCGTCCATTAATATTGATAGTATGGGTATCGATGAAACTGACATATTCAGAAATTAGTTCAATTCCAGCTTTTTGCAATTGCTGAAAATAAGACTGGTTAATGGTGTCAATATGCTGATGTACTGACTTAATAAATAATGTCCAGTCAAAGTATGTTTGACAGTCACTCCACCCATAACTGTGCGCTATTTGATTTTGCAGGGCGAAGTCAGCGGCGTAGACAATCAGTTTTTTAGGAACGCAACCGCGATTTACACAAGTCCCCCCCACGGATTCTTGTTCGGCAATAGCGACACGTACACCGTAACTAGCTGCTTTTTTAGCTGCTGCCAATCCCCCAGGCCCAGCACCAATGACAAACAAATCGTAATCAAATGTCATAAAAATCTGTTCCTTTTTCACTGTTTGGAAAGCAGAGCTATTTCATACCTTATAGTGATTCACACAAAACTTAATCTACTGTCTTTGGGTGGACAATTTGGGTGGACAATTTGGGATGAAACCAGGCTGATATCTAGCACATTGCCACATTGAATAGCAATTACATCCAAAAGGTACAGCGATGGCTCGGTTATTACTAAGTTATATTACATTATGTTACCAAAGAAGCATTTTGTCTATTCTACAAGAGTTAGATGTTTGCGTAGGCGTAGCCCGCACTTCTCTACGAGACCCTTCGACAAGCTCAGGGCAACGCGCTGCGCGTAGCTTGCTTCCACGAAGTGGTACGACAAAGCTCAGTGACCATCGTAGCCCATCGCTTAATTTGGGCGGGTATGCGATCGCACATCATCGATAACCCTCAATTCGTCGGCCTTTGCAGGCAAGGGGTGAATAAGGATATTAAGCGCCTTACCACTTGGCTACCCACCACATATAAAGTTATGAGTTAAGAGTGAGGAGTTATGAGTTAAACATTTAAAATCCGTCACTCAGGACTCAATTTGCTGTAGCGAAGTAGGATTTTTACCTGCACCTCCAGAAGTTGGATCAAGGGTGTTTTAGTTATATGCGATAACCCTCGATATCTCGGCCCTTACGGGCAAGGTGGGCGCTCTGTCATTTGAGCTATCCGCTACTGGTGCAAGTTAACTCTCTGATGAAAGTTGACTTGTATTACCAATGTAATATATGTACTATATGTAGTATTTGTTGTCAAGGATCTGGCAAGCCAATTTATAGAGTTGTTGGTTGAGTTAAAAACCCTCTTATTTTCTCTGGGAAAAAACTTTTGTGCGATCGCAATACATCTTACATAAGTTGCAGATTCAAAAGGTCATAACACTCACTAAGGAAAGGTTTTGCCGGCAAATTTGCCGCAACTTTGCCAAAAGATACAAAAAAGTGTCCTAATTTTTGCCAAGATAGATAGTATTATTTCCCAAAATTCACTTGGCAAAAATCGGCATGAGTGAGAAACCCATAGAAGATAACGGCAAGGCTTTTCTCGTTCTACTTTTGCCCATCTCGTTCTTGATTATTTTCCTAGTTACCACTTGGAGATTTTTACTGGCGCTAATTGCGCTGGTAATTGGCTTCAAGCTTTGGCAGGAATATCAATGGCAACAGTGGACTCATCGAGTTAACCCAATTTTTCATCAGTTGGTTCGGGAAAATCAGGGCAGACTTACGCCAATGGACTTGGCAATGAGGGGCAATTTTCCTGGAACGACGGCAAAACGCTACTTGGATAGTAAAGCCTCGGAATTTGGCGCTAGTATAGTGAACTCCGAAGATGCGGGGCAGTCTTATTACTTTATAACTGCCAGCATTCTCGGCAATATTCTTGATAGTAGTGAGCCTGTTAAAGAACTTCCTGCTCAACCAGTTACTAAAACTGCGCGATCGCTCCTAGCACCACCACCACCAAACCCACAGGAGGAAGAACCAGAAACCGAATCACTTCCACAGCCAACCCATGAGTCAGCTAAACGATCGCTGGAAAAACAGTTAATTTTTGGCTCTCTCATTCAATCTGAACTTGCCAAACGGCTAAATGTCTATTCCAGCACTGTTTATAAACGGCGAAATGATCCAGAGTTTCCAGAGTGGAGCCGCAACAAAGACCCTGATGGTATTGCCTGGTCATACTCGGAAAAAACTAAGGAGTTTTTCCCAGTGGAGGAAGAAGGGTAAAACAATTCGTAATTCGTAATTAGAATTTTTGAATTTTTGTTTGTAAACCCACAGCTTCGTTGATGGAATTTAAGCCGCTTTGTTCTAGTAGGACAAGCAAACCTGCTAGAATCTGTCGTACCATTAGTGGGCCTTCGTAAATCCAGCCTGTATAAACCTGGATCAAACTAGCACCAGCAGTAATTTTCTCCCAAGCATCTTCAGCAGAAAAGATGCCACCAACGCCAATAATCGGGATTTGTCCTTGGGTTTGCTGCCAAATAAAACGAATTACCTCAGTGGAGCGATCGCGCAATGGTTCACCGCTAATTCCGCCAGCTTCATCCTGGGGTGATTTGCCCGTTTGGTCAATCACCTGGGTTTTTAGTCCATCACGGCTGATGGTGGTGTTGGTGGCGATAATTCCCGCCAGTTGGTAGGTTTTAGCCAAAGAAATAATATCAGCGATCGCTGACCATTCTAAATCTGGGGCTATCTTGACAAAAATTGGTTTTTGTGTAGTATTTTCTTGTTGCAATAAATTCAAGATGGCACTGAGCATAGAAGCATCTTGGAGCGATCGCAACCCCGGCGTATTGGGGGAAGAGACATTAACAACAAAATAGTCTCCCAAATCCTTGAGGTAGCGAAAACTATCGAGGTAATCCTGTGCGGCTGCTTCTAGGGGAGTTACCTTAGATTTACCCAAATTTATCCCTATGGGTATTGACTGGGTTAACTTCTGCCTTTCCTGTGCTAATCGTGCCGCCATTGCTGCTGCACCGAGATTATTAAAGCCCATCCGATTGAGAGCAGCTTTATCCAACGGTAAGCGAAACAAACGGGGAGGCGGATTTCCTGGCTGTGCGTGAAAAGTTACAGTTCCCAATTCTGCAAAACCAAAACCCAGGTTAGACCAAATATTAGCAGCGACTCCATCCTTGTCAAAGCCAGCTGCTAACCCTACGGGATTTGGGAAGTTTAGCCCAAACAAATTTTGTTCTAGGCGTGAATCGTACAGACATAAAGATTTTTGTAAGCGTTGGTTCGCCCAACTAGCAGGGGTTTGTGATAGCCAGCTAAAACTGCGAATCGTCTGCTGGTGTAACCACTCTGAATCGGCTTTTACCACATTGAACAAAAGCGGACGAATGGCAAATTTATAAATATTCATTAACTTATTATAAATATAAAGAATAACTCAGAATTCAGCAGTCAGAATTAACTCCAGAATTCTGTACAAGTGGGTAATAATTCAATGTACTGAGGTAAGCGAGAACATTTTTTGGTTTTAGCGATCGCTTAAGTCCATAATATCCAACAGCGATCGCAACTACGATTCAGTTCATTCTTCATAATGCCCACCAATTGCGATGATGTATATATTTTCTTCATCAAAACTATAGATTAATCGATCTTTATCAGATAGTCTTCGTGAATAATATCCAGCTAATTCATACTTCAAAGCTTCAGGTTTTCCTGTTCCTTGTGTGGGATCTCCTTTTTGCATTTCTTTGATAATATTAAACAATTTTTTGTGAATAATTTTATTGGTTTCTCTTAAATATTCATAAGTTTGCAGAGTGTCCTCATGAAATACGATTGATCGCATGATGCTTCTGTTTGTGGGTTTCGATTAGTAATTGAATTTGTGGAATCAGTTCTGGATTGTTTAGAATGTAGTCGAAATCAATCGAATGGATTGGTTGGTTAGGGTGTGATTTTTGGGAATTATGCTTGAATTGCTCGATCTGTTGCATTAGATGCGAGTTACCTAAGACATATTCGGTTTCTTGATGGGTATCCATAAGGTTTAGTAGATTTTATAGGCTACGTTTATGCTTCTAGCATATCTGATAATTCGTTGAAAAGCGATCGCCTATCACCCCATATAGAGCGCACTCATAGCCAATTCAGGTAAATCAAACATAATTTATAAATATCTTTTCATTACTTGTTGCTTAAGATTAGGAGATTCATCTACAATCTTCTGGTTTTTAGTAATTTCTTGCTCTAATTTCTCCACTTCTGAAACTAATTTTTCTTGAACTGGTAAAGGTGGCACTGGAACTTTTATATTTTTCATAATGGTTGCATTAATGTTTGCTTGATTAATAGCTTTGGATGCTTTAGATTTTGCTTCCTCTTGAAACAATGAAAAGTTCATTATTAAATTGACAAAATAAGGTATTGCTAAATCACTATTTACAATGACCCTAATTAGATATGAAGCAAAACAATAATCTCCATCTAAACTAAATAAACCTGTTTTCCCAACGTGTTCAATGCTATTCGTTCGATTAAATAAAATATCACCCTTCTGAAGCTTGTATTTAAGAAATTCATCTTGCGAAATGTCAACATATTTCATTGATCCATTATCAGACATTTTTCCCAAAATGATTTCATTCATTCTAAAAATTTTATAGCCTTTATTCTCTGTATTCATTTTTTCTGAAATACCATACTGCACATCAAGACTAATTTTTCTAATCTCACAAAACTCGTATTTTGAAATGTATATTTGATTTATCTTGTCTTCAATTTCATTTCTAGCTTGTTGAATTGCCTGTTGAGCATTAATTACAGTCTGATCGATTGCCTCACACTCATCAACTATTTGCTGCTGCACTTCTAAAGGTGGTAAGGGAATTTTAGTTGATCTCACTCTTTCAGTATTCAAATTTTGTACCACTCCACCAGCCGCACTTTCCGAAAATTGTTGTTGAGTATCCTTGTAAGATAAAATCTCGTATAAATAATCCTTGTTTAGTCTTTCGCTAAATTTAGATAGCAGTAGCCAACCATCATGAATACAACCCGATATTTTCATAATATAAGGTCTGCCAAAGCTCATAGAATTAGACAAAATAAAGTCTCCTTCTTTAACTGGTCTTGATTTCTCAGCACCTTCTAAAGTTATCTTTTTTGCTGTTTGAGTAACATATTTTGAACCTTCACTAACATCACCAATTTTGATCCAATTTATACTGTTTATATCTGTTGTAATATATTTATCAATCGGTCTAGGTGATGCACCTCTAACAATTTCACAGACATTCTCTAACTTCGCTAATTCCCATTTGGTTTCAATTTTTAAATTCTTCTTAGGAGTAAGTGAAAAAGCCTTATTAAAATCCTTGCGAGAGAAGTCTAATAAATCTACTAAACTAGCATAAGTAATATATTCGCTGAGGTTTTGCAATTCAAATTCTTCACTATTACCGTTAAAATTTTGCTGAATCCAACAATTAATTTTTTGATCATTATAACGATTATCAGGATCAAAAAGCGGCGTAATATGACTACCAGTAAGATATTTTAGCCCTTCATTCCCTTTCGCACTACTCCATTCATAGCCAAGAAACTGCTTTTGTTCCTTATTATCCGCAGGACTTTTAACAATTAGAACCTTCTGGGGATTATTAAAAGCTAAAATGAAATAATAGAGCTTATTTTTTTCAATTGCTTGCAAATATTCTAAAAACCGTTTATTCAGTTCAGCCTCTTGTTCTAAATATGAAAAATCCTTAAAAGATTTTCTCTTTTTTAAATTAATAATTTCAGTGCTTTTATCAAACTCATTTTTGTATTCCTTAAACAGTTCATATTCTAATAACTGCTCAGAAGGAATACCCAACAAAAGCGTTTGATAATGTTCAAAATCTACTTCAATATGCTCACAATACTTTTTAACAGAATCAATATCCCGATACATTCCCCCACCAGATTCCACTTCATCTTGCCAATTTTCAAAGAAATCTAAAACCCGATTTTCGTATTGTTCCGCAGGTTCAGGGCGTTGTGACTTTCTCCGCAAAAACAATACAACCGTATTCGTTCCTGTCTTGCTAAACGTATTTCCCTCCAATTCCACAATTGAAACAATATCAAAATATTTCAGCAAAATTTCTCTGGTCGCAATGTGCGTATTATCAGAATTAGAAAGCACCGATGAAGGCACAATAATTCCCGCGACTCCATTAGGCGCAAGCAATTGTTTAGCCCGTTCAACAAAGAAACATTGAATATTTTTATTACCCAAATCAGAAATAGTATTAAAAAGTTCATACTTTTCTCTCTGTTCTTCAGATAAATTTTCTAAAAATTCTTCCACTGCAAACGGCGGATTAGCAACCAAAATATCAAAACTTTCTAGCTTGATTTCAGGAATATCATCAAGGGCATCATGGGGCAGAATGTTAATCCCTTCCTGTCCATACATAAAAGCTGAAACCTTCGCAACTTTCGACAGACGAGATTCTTTCTCTATGCCATAGATATTTTTGAAAAAAGCAGAAGGTTCTACTTGTCTATATTTCTGCACAAAAGGCTTTGCCTGAATCGCTAACTCAGTGAGGAAATGCCCCGAACCGCAAGCAAAATCTAGCGATAGTAAAAGAGATTTAAAGTTGTCTTGAGTAATCATTTATTGCTTGTTTACGCCGATTTACCGATCATATATGAAATGCAGGAAGCCAAAGCACTGCCAGAAATGAATAGAGGTGAAAAATTTTACGAACTCAAAACCTTCAGCGCGATCGCTATGGTCATGCACGCAAAACTTATGCTTATGGCATTCGCTGTCAGCTAAATGCTCATGTATGGGTCATTTTGCTAGTTTGGCTAAAATTTTTGTTTTGTAGGCTCTTTTTTGGTGAAGGTATTGTTACTGTTAAGTAGTTCTGGGTACATAACCTCCTATTAAGCTGTCGAGGGTCAATATTAAATAATTGTGAGAATATTACTCAGGGTGCTTTTCTGGGCATCTTATATATTACAAGTTATGTTAACCAATAAATCAGATGGGGCAGCCGCAAAAACCTATAGCCGCCGAACAGCAGATCCTCTCATTGGGGCGCGTCCTCCAGAGCCTCAGAGAAGAAGATGATGTTGACGTTCTGATTGAAACTACTATTTCTTATCTTAAAGAACAGTTTGACTACAAACTGATTTGGATTGCTCTTTACGATCGCCTGAATCACATATTATTCGGCAAAGGTGGCATCACACCCGATAGTGACACGAGCTTTTTACGCCAAAGGGTTGTTCTCAGTCCTGGGGATTTATTAGAGCAAGTGGTGATTGAACAGCATCCTTTGGGCATAGCTGATTTGCAAACTGAAATCCGCGCCCCCGAATGGCGAAAAATTGCTGAAAAATCCCACATCCAAGGAACGATTATTTTACCAATTCGTTATAAAGATCGTTGCTTAGGTGTGCTGTTAGTGGGTTCAGAACGCTGGGGCTACCTACTGACAGGGGAAGCAAAAGCACGTTTAATGATGGTTTTAGGCGAACTGGGGGCAGTGCTTTATCAAAATGAGATGCATTTGCACCAAAAGCAAACCAAGCGAAGCGACGAGCCATTATTAGAATTGCTAGAAAATTTACGCACCCTTAGTAACCTTAATCAAAGACTTGAAGCAACGGTGCAAGCAACTCATAAATTTGTCTCCCCTAGCCGGACAAATGTTTACTGGTTTGAGCGGGAAGGGCGCTACTTTTGGTGTCGGATGAGCAATCAACTTGTCACAATCGCTCGCAATTCTAGCAGTCAGCAAACGGCGGGAATGACGGTACAGGAGTTGAGCGACTTTTATTATGCTTTGACAGTTAACCAAATTGTCTCGATTGGTGATGCACGCAGTTCTTTAAAGAGTCATTTTACGGCAAAATTGCTGCAACGGCTGAAGGTGCGATCGCTTTTGGCAGCTCCGATTATCTGGCAAAAGAACTTACTCGGTTTTCTGGCGGTCGAAAGCAATGAAGCTCGAATCTGGACGGAGACAGACAAAAATTTTGTCCAAGGTGCTGCTGGCTTAATTTCCCTGGTCGCAACCACCGAAAGCATGGAAAGCACTATCAAACAGATTCAAGAGGATGCCCAACTGACTGGCCAAGTTGCTCAAGGTATCTATAGCGAACATGACCTTCAGGAAACTTTAGACAGCTGTGCTAAGAGAGTTTTAGCTCGATTAGTTGCTACGCGATTTTTGCTGTTGCAGTATAATCCTGAACAGAATAATTATCAATTTATTTACCAAAGTCAGCCCCATAATCGCCGGCCGTTAGCATTTGCCCTTAATACTCTCAAAGAGTTAGATGGGCAGCTTTTGCAACGTTCAACTCAAGCGGTAGAAATTGAGAACTTAGATGAAGATTTACGCTTTTTTAATTGGCGTCCTTTGTTGTTAGAAAGTGGAGTGCGATCGCTACTTATTTGTAAATGCACTCACGAGCATATACCAGCAACACTTTTGGTCATCACTCACGAAACCCATCGTTCTTGGACAACTCTCGAAAAAGAATTACTCTGGGCCGTTAGTCAACAGATTGGTGTAATTGTTCGTCAGTGGCAATTACATAACCGCACCACCCAGCAGCAAAAAACTTCCCAGGCATTTGAGCAATGCCTACGCATTCTGACACAATCCCAAAATAGCAAAATCGAGGTAGGAAAAAAACATTTAGAACGTACAGCACTCGAACAAATAGCATCGATTCTGGGTTGTCCATTAGCGGTACTGCTATGCTGGGCACCTGGTGAGAGTTGGGCAGAAATTATCCCTGGAGTGGTTCACAATAGCCTATTTGGGATTTTTTCCGATGCATCTATTCCTATCGAGACAGAAGCCTTAATTCAGTGGGCACTTGCCACAGAGAGTTACCTGACTTTGAACGTAGATAATTTACCCCCCAAAACTCGAAAATGGTTGAATACTCCAGACAAAGGTCAAATTTTGGTAATGGCATTACATACCAATGCTGATTATGAAACTACGGGTGTAGTGTTGTTAGCAGACTATCAAGAACGTCACTGGTCAGAACAAAGCCTCAGTGCGATCGCAACTCTGATTTCTCAATTAGCCTGGTGGCGTCGTGAAAAGCAAATTACCCGACTTTTAGAATCCACAACAGAAGATTTACGACAACTTAACTGGTACAAACATCGCCGCTTAGAGGAAATTCAAAGAATAACGGCGCTATCTCTGAAACAAATACATGATTTGGGTATTCCTACTAATGAACTGACTCAGATGCGCTACGAGTTATTGCTGCGGCAATTAGACCATACAGCTGCCTCCATGAGTGGAATGCTAAAACTTGAGCAATGGCAGCTACATATAAGTTGGGAAACTATGCCCATAGCCAGTTTACTAAAGCGATCGCTCGAACGCATTGAAAATTTACTTAAACAACAAAAGCTGTGGATTGGCGTACATGGTTTGGGGCAACAGATTGATGAGCAATCGTCAAAAATTTCTTCACTCGCCAGAGGTATTCCTACTTCCAGCGCTCAATCCGCAATGGCGATCGCTGGTGATATTGTCAAAATTGAGTTAGTTATCCATGAATTATTGGTTACTGCCTGTAACCGTTCTCAAACCGGCGGCAGAATTGATATTTGGTGTCGTCATTTAGACCCGTCAAAATCCTCAAATACAAAATATTCTTCTGCAAGTGCAGGGGCTGAACATCAGACATCTCTAGAACTGTCGATTACATATAACGGTGCGATCGAACCACAGTTACTCACAGAACTACATGATAATACACCCAAAGATGTGCTTGCTCCCTCCAAACTCGACCAACCGCCAGGTTTACATTTGCTAATCTGCCAAAACCTTATGCAGGAGTTGGGAGGAGAGTTAAATTTCTATCAATTACCAGATAATCGGGTAGTTAGTCGCTTGCTGTTGCCATTAGCTGGTCATAATTCTTAACAGAGGAGACTGAGAAATGAAAGCTTGAGAGGTTTTTGCGTAAGTTCTATGTTAATAAATTGTTAGGTACAAACATTAACAATTTATCCTTGTCACTGTCAAGGCTAATTAAACGGAAATATAAAATTATCTTGGCAATTATCTCAATTAATTTGTATATATTTACTGACTTAACCAAGAGGTCAGCTTTGAGTTTTAAGGACTTGAATATCCAGGAAAACGTGACATTCTTTTTTAAAAAAGCTAGCATTAACTTGATAAAACACTGACAGTGAACCGTTGGGAGAATAAGAACAGCAATCTTTTAAGGATGGTTGTGCAGTAGATTGAAGTTTTAGTAGAAAAACTTGGTTAAAAGGTCAAAATATCTTGCCTAAATATCACCAAAATATTTCGTATCTAGCATAAAAACTTAAACAGAATTTATTTGTTAATTGTATATCGTATTTATAAATATACATAGCCAATTAAATTTTTATATCGATTTTGGTATGGCAATAGCAGCTTAAACCTGAATTTTTAGGTAATGAGATAAAACCAGTGCATAAAATTATAACTGTCAGCTTGTCGATTCTAACTTTACTGCAAAGAGAAGTAGATGGATGGTACCAAAATATACGGGCAGGCATTAAGTGGATTAAATATAAACTCTTAAGTTACCGCTTTGAGGAAGACCAATATAAAATTTATCAGCCTGGAGAAATCTAACAATGAGTTTTAGAAGCTTCAAGTATTGGTTAAAATTTAATTCAATCCAAAGCATTATTGTTTTGGCTCTAATATCAATTCCTAACGTGTGTGGTGCATCTGCTCAGACTACTCCTAAAGGGGGAATTGACTGGATTTTAGTAGTAGATACTTCTGCTTCAATGCGTGGTGTCGGTGGAACGAAAAATATTTTTGAACCAGTAAAAAATTCTGTTACTGAATTTGTTAACACGGCCAGATTAGGCGATACAGTTACTATTTATAGTTTTGATCAAGATGTCACCGTAAATGCCAATGATGTCAGTATTAACAGTAATGCCGATAGGGGTAAACTCAAGGAAATAATTAGCTCACTTCAAGCTCAAGGTATGCGTACTTATACAGGTAAGGCTGTGCAAAAGGCTTTGCAACGTTCTGCCCTGTTAAACAAACGTGCTGATGCTCTTGGTCGTACTGTCACTATAGTATTTTTGACGGACGGAGTAGAAGATGTGCGTGGTATTCCTAATCCTATTTCTATTCCTAGCAATACTCAACTTTTACCTGATCAACAATGCAAGCCCTATATATTTTTTGTGTCTTTAGGATTAAAAGAACACGAAAAGCAGCTGAATGACTTTGCTAGCAATCCAGCGCTTTGTGGGAAGGGGCAGGTATTACGAGATCCTGGAGGAATTCAACTCAACAAGCTGGCTGAAAATATCCGGCCAGTGCTGATTATACCCAAACTTGATGTTAATTTACCCACTGCCAATTTGCAGCCAGTATCACCTGGAACAACAACTGAACCGCTCAATATTAATAGCATCAGTAATGTTAATGCTAAGGTAAGTTTGCAATTGGAAGACCCCAACCAAAGCGGTATTCGCTTAGTTCCATCCGATCGCACCATCGAGTTAGTTGCTAATCAAACAACAGCTATTCCAGTGCGTTTACAGATACCAGCAGAGGCAAAGGGGGGCGCTAGTAGCTTGCGCTTGGTGTTGGCGATCGCAGACCAAGCAATAGCACCGATTACAATTGACCTACCTATAACCATTAAGTCAAAACTACAAATACAACCGACAAAGATAGATTTTGGCTCAATCGAAGCAGGTAAAACTACTGAAAGCCAAAGTTTGCTAGTTAACACTAATATATCTGGAACAGCTAGCTTACAATTGCAAGGCAATTCCAAAGATATTTCTATAGCAGAACCTTCAGCAGCCATATCCTTCCAACCAGGAGAAGTTAAAATTCCTGTGCAGTTGCAGGTTGCCGATAGCGGTTTTGCAAGCGATGTCTACGACGGGCTACGCCAACGCACTTTCACCTTAGTCCTAACCCCAGATAATCCGATTGTTAGTCCTGTCAGTGCGGAAGTTCATCTACATATTTTGATACCACTGGGACGAAAAATAATCATTTGGTTGCTTTTAGGGCTGTTGGTGTTGTTAATTGCCCTGATCGTAGTTTGTCTGATTCAACGCAAAACCCCCTTGGAATTAGTCGAACATTTCCGCAACCGTAAGTACTTAGAAGGAGCGCTGGTAGTGCTGGAACCACTGCCACAATCATCGGAAGACCAAGAGATTAGTCTCACTCACCAGCACAAGAGCAAAGTTTGCTTAAGTGAATTAATACCAGTAATAGCTGCGACCAATTCTGATGCCGAGTTAGTCACAGTTTGGCGGGCAGGCAAAAAGAATATAGATTTACACTGTTTGAAAGGTGTAATTTTTGTGAATACTAAAAATATAAATACTGATGAACTCTACGACGAGGACATCATCGAGATTGGCAACGTTAGGCTGCAATTTAACTGGATTGAACACCAAAGACCCTCTGAGTTAAGCAGTGGGCAGACACACTCTTGAATAATATCGCAGGAAAATGAATGTTAAGTCCCACGGTTGCGCGTCCCACGGTTGTTTTTCGTCCTACCGTTGTTATCGGGTTAGGAGGAACGGGTTATGAAGTTGTACTCAAACTCAAAAAGCGATTTATAGATGTTTACGGCTCAGTACCAGAAGTTATTCGTTTTATTTCGATTGATACTACCGAAAACATCCAAGAACGAGAAAAATCACCTGATGGCACCAAGGTTATCTTAGAACCTAATGAACTTTATGCCATCTCTGTAGCAAATCCCCTACCGCTAACACGTAATGAACACATCGCGGAATGGTGGCCTAGGGACATTTCAGCAGCTAGCCTGATCAGTGGTGCCGGACAGATTCGGGCACGGGGACGGCTCGCCTTATTTGCGAAAGTAGCCGATATTAGAGGTTTAATTGCTCAAGCAATCAATGCTGTACGCGAAATTCGTACTAGCAAACAAGCATTTTCAGATAACTTTCAAGTTTCTAATCGGGATGGTGTCGAAGTTTTTATTGTTGGCAGTTTGGCTGGTGGGACGGGCAGTGGCACATTCTTAGATGTGGCATTTTTAACACGAGAATATCTGAATAATTTTTCTAATATTACGGGGGTATTTGTTTTACCGAGAGTGTTTGCCAATATTCCCCAGACTCACTTGGTGAAGTCTAATGCTTATGGCGCTCTCAAGGAAATCGAACACTTTTGGGGATTGTCGCCTTCTAATAGTATTGAGATTGATTATGGGATCACAAAAATCAAAGCCGATCGCCCTCCCTTTGATGCAGTATTTTTAATTGACGGGGTTAACAAAAATGGAACTGTAGTCGGTCGTCCAGACGATTTACAAAATTTAGTTGCAGATGGTTTATACATCCAGATTGGTTCTCAAATTGGTCTAGATGCTGCTAACGTTGCTGATAACATTCGGGCTTATCTGGCAACTGGTGAAAAAATTCGCGGACGTAATATAAGTTACTGTAGTTTTGGCTTTGCTACCCTGACTTTGCCAGTACAACAATACGATCGCATGAAATTAGAGGACGCTCAAAACTTATTAAAGAATGAGTTAATGGCATCTACCCCAATAGTCGATTTAGAAAACGAAATCACCCGATTTTTAGAAGATTGCAACTTGGCAGATGCTACTACTGTCCTCAATGCGTTGACTGAAAGCGATCGCGGCGGACAAATGAAGCCCGAATTCCGAATTGGCGAAATGCGTTACGATCACACAGCTTTGCCGACGATTAAAGAACTCTACAAACGGCAGTTAGATCAATTTGAACAACGGACGGCTCAAGAATTGAGATTGAGCTTTTATCGCTTACAACAGACTACAACTACTGCGATCGCAACTTGGTGGGAGCGGAGTCTTAACCGTCCTAATGGACTAGCTTATGTCTTGCAATTTTTAACCAAACTTTCCCTAAAGCTGGATGAATTGCAACAGAGTGTACAGCGCAAATCGCAAGAAGCACAATCGAGCTTCAATGCTTTGAAATTAGAAGCCCATGAAGAAAAGCTTAAAGAAGCTTCAGAAACTTTCTTTAAAAATAAAAATACTATTCAAGCAGCTTGTCAGAAGTACAAAGAACGGGCTGACCAAAAGTGGAAAATTTATTTACATTGGAAGCGGTGTGATAAAGCGGCTGAACTGTATGGTGTGCTGCGGGTTAAGGTAGAGGAAATTCAGGAAAAGTGCCAGCGTCTACACAGCAACTTAGATAAAGTTTATCGAGATTTAGAACAGAGTTATAGCGAGGTCAGCCGTCAAGGAAGTAACGATAATCCTTTTATTCACACTATTCAACGGATTAATCTGCAAACGAAACGCCCCAAAGTCACTGGCGAAGATTTTATCCGTCGGTATCGAGAACAGTCTCAAAGTTTAACGAATTGGTCTGAGAAAAAAGCTGAAAATGTCAAGAACGAAATTCTAAAATTTGTCGATGAAGCTTACTATCCTCTTACCAGTATGACTGTTGAACAAGTTTTAGCAGATAGCAATCCAGAAGATGCCGGACAAGATTTGCAACAACTTGGCAAACTTGCAGTTCCTCTCTGGCAGTATGAACTATCGGAAATTCCCATTCAACAACAGCACTTAATCACAGAATTTTATTACTACGGAGTAGAGAGTAACAATACAATTTTTAGTAATCCGCCTCTTTCTAGTCGCTTGCCGAGAGGAAATAATAATCCTTCTTTCGTACCGACGGGCGAACCCCATAAGGTGATGCTGTTTCGAGTGGAAGTCGGTGTTCCCTTATTTGCCTTCAACGGCATGAAAGAGCTGGAGTCAGCTTATCTAGATCCGAATAAAGTCTTCAAGCATTTACATCGCAATTGGACAAACTTACCCAATTTAATTCCACCGGAAGATGATGGTGGGACGTTGCGTTGGTTTGCCTTAGCCTTGGCACCCGATCCGTATAAATTGATTGTCAATCAGAGACGACAATATTCTGTTTATACAGACCAAGCGAAAAAATTAGAAGATCAAGTTTTGCCATTGGGAAGCGATCGCAAGTCGGCATTTAAAGCTTTCAAAAGTAACTTACGTTTAGTTAAAGAAATTACTGAAAAAATTGAGCGTATTACCCACCAAGACAAAGACAAAGCGAAAGTTGTTCTGGAGAACTACACCAATCACCTCAATCAGGTTTTAAAGGGGGGTAAGGTTGATGCTCAGATTAGAGAACAGGTGGAAATGGAAATCCAGGAAATTGAAGCTTACCTCGAAGATTTAGATGTAATTATTTAGCCCCGTAGTCTAGGCTCTAAGAATGTTTTTATGCCAAAACAAACTATTTTACTTGCACTCGATCCTCACAGTGCCGCTTTTTGTGCAGCCATTAAACGGCAACTGCAAGAATTTCCAACCGAGCAAAGCTGTTTAATTCAAACTTACACTTTAACTTGGGATGGTCAAACTTTTGGCTTTAGTAATCAGTTAGATCAGTTTGCTGATATGAGTTTTGATCTTGCTCAAACTCATAGTAAACAAGCTTATGTCTCCAAAATTCGGACTCAGTTCACCGAATCGACGGGCGAACTGCAAACTGCACTGATTGAATTATTAAAAACGGCGAATCAATCAAAAGAAGCGATCGCTGCTAAACGCCAAGGAGTGGAAATTAGTAGCACACATCGAATATATCTCATGCTTTCAGTTAGCAATCAATTTACTAGGGGAGTCGTTTTTGAAATAGTACGCTTGATTCGTTGGCTATTTTCTAAGTACTTCACAGATATTCCTTACAGCTTAGAAGCTTTATTGCTACTACCAGGGTTATTTACCCAAGCCACAACTGCTGATTACGGTGCTGCTTACGCGCTTCTGAAAGAGTTAGATTACAAAATGACCACTGGAGTTGTGATTACAGGTACTCAAAAAGCACCACCTTTCGATAACTGCTGGTTAATGGATGAGCAAATTGGGGTACTGAGGGATAATTTGCCCAGCTATGCTGATGCTTTGGCAGGTTTTCTCACCGTGGAACCGGAAACCAACGGCTTATTAATTGGCGCACAAAAAGTCCGGGGGAAAATACCTGCTTATAGTGCATTTGGCTATGGAGAGCTATTTTTTGCTGGAGAAACAACTACTAACCGTTTGAGTGCTGCTTTAGCTGCCGATATTGTGATCGAGCAGTTTTTACCGAAGGCAGAATTCACTCCAGAGGCAATTCGCAAATGCTTGTTAGATGCGAAAGGATTTGTCCTCAGCGAAGATTTCAGCAATGCTTTTCTCGGATTAGAACGAGAGAACGGCAAACCAGTTTGGCAAGATTTTAATCCGCGTATTGAGATGCATACAGGACAGTCTCAAGAATATGGAATGGAATTGCAGCGTGCTTTTCGGCAATTTGAAAATAAAGAGCTACTTTCTTATAAGCGATCGCTGGAAAATTGTTGTAAACAATTACAGGCAACACTAACTACTTTCTTAGACAACACCATTAATCGCTGTGCTGATGCTACACCTAGAGGTTTACATGAAGTAGCTAGGCTATTAAACATATTGACCTTTTTGCATTTGGAACTGCAAACGGATGCCATTGGCGATCAATCCCAGAATCTGGTTACAGAATTGCGTGTGGCGGAAGCATTTCTCGACTCAAGATTACAGGTGACAATTAATCAAGAAATCACCCAAAAGCTGCTCAACCAAATTCTGTCTTTAAAATCGCGGCAGCAACAATTACAAAATACTTTAGCTGAAAGAAATTCCGAAGAACAACTACAAGAGTTACAAACAACTCAGAAACAGCTAGAAACGGCAATTGCTGAGTATCGCCAAGAGTTAAATGCAGAAATCGAACAAACTCGAAAAAATCGTTTTCTAGCGATCGCTGGCGCTCGTGAACAAGCTGCATCTGCGATCGCTGTAGCTCAAAATCACCTAACTGCCATTGAAAAGCAACTTGAAACAGCTACAGACCAACTAGATGAACTGCTAGCAGAACAAAACCAATTTCGCTCTCAATATCTAGTCGTTTATCCGATTATTGTTGCTACTGCTTTATTCGGCTTGCTGATTCTGATCGGAATTTTCAATCAATCAACACTATTACTATTACTACAAAAGTTTTGGGCTAACTTAGTTACTTACCTGCTTTGGACTGCGGTAACAATTCTAACTTACTTGGGTATGCTTTGGCTCAAGTATAGTACTAATATTCGTGGTCGAATTCAAAAGGTTCAGAAACAAATTAAACGACTAGAAAGCACTCTTAAATCAACGATTGTAGAATTACGTCGTAGCTATAATGAACAATTAAAGTTGGAGTATGATTTATATGCCCAAAATCTCCGCGTCGAGGCATTGAATTATCTAATTAAAATAGCTAAACAAAGGGCTGAAACTTTACGGCAAACTCTTACCAACTTGTCTGAGATATACAATGATTTGGTTGCTCAACGCGATCAAGCTACGACGAACTTCTCAGAAGTTAGACTCACAGTTCTCAACGATGCGGATATTGATGCTTATTACCAAAGTTTCCTGACTACATTACCAACCGAGACATTCACTCAGGAACGAATTAGCCGCTCTCAGTCGTGGAAAATTTCTGCTGAGGAATTTCAGAAACAACTTATTCCCTTTGCTCGCCAGCAGTTTCAGCAATTGAGCAATTTGTCTATTGGGGAAGTATTAAAAGAACCAGATTTAATTGCGGCAAACACTGCGAACTTGCGTTTAAATCAACTTTATAATAGCGCTAACTTGCTGCTGCGAATTCAGGATATTGACACTAACTTAAACCCAACATCTCAACGGGAAACTACCCTCTGGGTGGGAGCAAAAGATAAAGAACAAATCTTTGCGTTTTACAGTCGATTTAGTCGCACCTTAACCGCCTTGGTAGCTGAAGATGAGCAGAGATTGTGTGTTTTGACGCGTTCCTTGGGCTTTCCGGCTTATTTTCTGAGTCAAATTGAGTTTTATCGAGACTGCTATGAACGGACTCAGAGTGAACAAATCGACGAAGACGTAAACATTCCCGATTTAATCCCAGAGGAAATTGGTTCTGGTAGGGAATTAAAACTAGCTTATCAAACTTTGCTTTTAGCGATCGCTCTTGGGCTACTATCCCAGCATACTCAAGGTGATTATCAATTCAACGGTCGGTCACTTGGTAAAGACCGAGAACAAATTACCTTAGCTTTAGCAACTGAGTTCAAATTTCAGGAAATCTATGGAGACTTACAAGAACGTATCGAAACTTATGAACATGATTTTCTCTACCAGAAATTGCAGGAATTAGGAACATCTACTTTATATTTAAATAATTACGAGGTTAAGCTTTTAGATCATCTCCTCTCAGAATATAATCCCCTGAATTAGGCAAGCTTTTAGAGATTATCTCGTTCCCAGTCTCCGACTGGGAATGCATATTTTGAGGCTCCGCCTCAAGACTTGCGGCAAATTCGCAGCGAGTAGCATTTCCAGCCAGAGCCTGGAAACGAGGTTTTAAAGGGGTTTGAGCTTAAGATAAGATCCCAAAGACGCGATAGTTCGCCGTCAGGACGAAGGACTGATTATTGTAAAGACGGCGATTTATCGCGTCTCTTGCCTTAACCGAATAGTATTGAGACAAGTTAAAAAATAACTCCAAAGATAGATTGATATTACATTTATTCCTCCAAAGTATTCTCCCTTGGTGGCAAACTGGTTATAATTATCTTCCATCTCTCTCAGAAATCAGATTATCGTACAGACAGTATTTATATGGGACGTGTTCGTTCTAAATCTGACTTACCGACAAAAATCTGTCCGGTATGTCAACGTCCTTTTACATGGCGTAAAAAGTGGCAAGATTGCTGGGACGATGTGAAATACTGCTCAGAACGTTGTCGTCGTCGCCGTTCTGAAGCTCAAAATGAAACTAACCGCAACACAGACGCAAATAGCGCAAGAGATTAATGGAGTCACAGGTGCAACCTAAATTAATTATTCATGGGGGGGCTGGTAGTTCTCTCCACGGTAAAGGCGGATTGGAGGCGGTGCGCCGATCGCTCCATACAGTAATAGAAGAAGTCTATTCTCTGCTATTATGCGGAGCAACTGCCTCTGAGGCGGTGGTGCATGGTTGCCAAATGCTTGAAGATAACCCCCGCTTTAATGCTGGTACTGGTTCGGTACTACAATCTGATGGGCAAATCCGCATGAGTGCTTCTCTGATGGATGGCGCATTAGGGCGGTTTAGTGGTGTAATTAATATTTCGCGGGTGAAAAATCCCATTGAGTTGGCACAATTTTTACAAAATTCACCAGACCGAGTGCTATCAGATTTCGGTTCGGCTGAATTGGCGCGGGAAATGCAAATTCCCAGCTATAACGCTTTAACTGATTTGCGGTTACAAGAGTGGATACAAGAGCGCCAGGATAATTTTAAAAGCGCAATGGCTGGCGTGGTAGCAGAACCCGAACTAGTAGAAACTAGCAATGCCGGACGCGGCACCATCGGTGTGGTAGCTTTAGATGCATCTGGTAGGCTAGCTGCTGGCACTTCTACTGGTGGTAAAGGCTTTGAGCGGATTGGTAGGGTAAGTGATTCGGCGATGCCAGCAGGTAATTATGCTACTAGTAATGCTGGTGTTAGCTGTACTGGCATTGGCGAAGATATCATTGATGAGTGTTTAGCTCCCCGAATTGTAGTACGTGTCACTGATGGAATGTCCCTGAAGGAGGCGATGCAGCGATCGCTTGGGGAATCGCACCAGAACAAACGAGATTTGGGAGCGATCGCTTTAGATGTTAGTGGTGCGATCGCTTGGGGTAAAACTAGCGAAATCTTACTCGCCGCCTACCACGACGGCGAAAAAATCGGTGACACCTTGGAATGGAATGATAGTGAATTGATTGGCTATTGTTGATAGGACTTACGCATCAAGTACGAAATGTAAGGGCAATTCATGAATTGCCCCTACGGAAAATCAAGGCTTTCACTGGCTTTTTACGTAAGTCCTGATGTTGATTCATTATCCTAAATATTCAAAAATTGATGTGCTAATCTGCGAACTTTTCGTTTTGTTTTGTTGTGCCAGTAAACAGTAATAATTTCTGGGGTAGGAAGTCCTATTTTACATATAATTCGTAAGCCCAGAAGTTCATCTATAAATGGGGCATAAACAGTATTACGCAAATTTTTATCGAGTAGAGTAAACCTAATATCTCGACAATGAAAGTCTTTTTCACCATATAAGAGAGCAATGTTCATCATCGTTTCATTAATTGCTCGTTGTTGTTTACGTCTTTCTGTATGGTTATAGTCTTTAGGATTGATTTTGACTTTGAGTGTGCCAAGTTTATTTTTATTTTCATCACTCTGGAATATCTGATTTAGTTTTTTGTGACTATTCATAATGTGTTGTTTTTAGGTTTATGATTCGAGAATATCTAGATGGCAACTAATAATCCAGAGCAGAACAGTTCAGATTGAAGTGAACTATTCTGAACTGTTCATTTTATTTTTAATTGACTATGATGTTGTGAGTTGTCCTAAGTATCACCTGTTACCAATGACTACAGCACATACATCCGGTAGTATTCGAGTCACGCCTGAAGGATTACAGAAAGTCATCAACAGAATGGCTGAACTAGAAAAGGACAGAGATCCATACACAAAAGGTTGGACACAAGAAGACCTGGTAAAGAAGTCTGGCTCAAGTCTCAGTACAGTCAAACGGTTCCTGAAAGGAGAATCAATTAGTAGACATCATGTGATTTGGATTACTGGTGCTTTGAATTTAGAGCCATTAGAAGTTATTTCACCGAAAGAATGGAATCAGGATACTGGCAATTTAGAAATTGACTGGTGGGAAGTTTGCCACACGATGCTAGACAACCAGCAAGAACAGCAACGCATCAGACGCAAAGCCTCAGAAATGGGATTTGAAGTAAATGTTCATGTGCCACTGGGTTTGGTAGAACGCAAACAGCAACAACGACGCGATGAGAATGTTGAGAGAGGACAGGTTTATCAGCTAGAAAAAGAAGTCATTACCAAAACCTACGAACATAATGATTTTCTGCAAGAGGTAATAACTCAAAGTTTAGAAACCCAATTTACAGATATTCATTCCATCCTTTCTCAACTCCAACCAACAGATAAAACTCGTTCGCTTGTCATCAACTTAAAATCATTGCAAGATGAAACCCCTACAATCGCCGTATTCCAAGAAATTTGTAACCAAATTTATCTCACAGCTTTTACCGAAAATCCATAAATTCCCGAAGTTAATAACGCACCTCAACTAAAACGAATTATCCCCCAACTTAAAAAGCAACTGCAAACACAAAACATAGCTTTAATTCTCAATAACTGCAAACCAAATCAAACAATTATTACCTTCTGCGGTAAATTAATAGATGTATTACATATAGCTTTTATCACTGACCAACCATTAGACGCACCATTGAGAGGTTTTCCACCTAACCAGCCAAATTTACTCAATGCTATTCAAACCTGGATTAATGAGATTGAATAAAAAATTGAGATTACAGTATTCTTTTTGATTTATGAGAATTGCAACCCGCAGATCCCCGACTTCTTTAAGAAGTCGGGGATCTTGTTTCTCACGAATGATTCAGGATTGCTATAGCTAGATTAGACATCTTGCAAATTTCAATTTAACCTATACCCATTGAAATAGCTCAACTCAGCGCTTAGTTGGGTTGGATGTATCTCACTTTTGCAAAAATTGTCTAGCTCAGGGTTATTTTTGAATTAATTCTAACGCCTGAGTTAAGATTTCTTGTTCGTCAACCATTGCGGCTAATTCTTGGGCTTCATAACGCCCCTCAAAAGCTTCTAGCGCCGCTCTTTTCAGTGCAACTTGATATCCTTGTTGCAGAATATCCATTAATTCTGCTTGATTCAAGTAAAAACTACCGGATTTGCGGCGCTTGTTTATTTTGTTGATTTCCCGTACCGTATTTTCTATCGAAACATCCCAAGAGCGAGTGGAACGTTTTTCAGCCTTTTGTTTAATTAAATGGATGAGCAGAATTACACCATAACTATCAATTTTATTGATTTTGTCACCGAGGCTCATTTCTTCTAACTCATCCACCAACAGCAACGCCTCATGGATTTTGCCTTGTTCTAGAAGTTGCCTAAGTTCTAGCAGTTCTTCCATACTAAATTGTGTTCGCCACTTCTGTAATTAGCCGATCTTGGACTTCAGAGGGGTCAGCTGTCTCAAAAAATAATTCCAATGCCTCAACCAAATTACTGCGTGCTTCTTCGATTGTGTTACCTTGGCTAGCAATATCTAATTCTGGACAAAGCGATACATAGCCGTTTTTCTCACGCTCAATAATCGCGGTAAATTGTTTTGTTTTACTCATCTTTTACCTCTATTTGAATCAGCTAATCTGATGATTTAATTATCGCTTTATTGGCTTTTCCTTTGCCAAGCTGGTTTCACTACCTGACGACTACGAGCGATCGCCAAAGAACCGTCAGGCACATCTTCTGTTACAGTGGAACCAGCTGCGATATAGACATCATCTCCCAAGGTAATTGGAGCCACTAAAACGCTATTGGCACCAGTTTTCGTCCGATCGCCTATTTTGGTACGGTGTTTCTTTACGCCGTCATAATTGGCAGTAATTGTACCGGCACCAATATTTACCTGATTGCCGACAACGGTATCACCTATATACGACAAATGTGCTGCATTCGTGCGATCGCCTAATTGAGTATTTTTCAATTCCACAAAATTCCCCACACGGCAACCAGCACCCACCTGTACCTGACCGCGCAAATGAGCATAGGGGCCAATTCGGCTTCCCGCCTGTACAGTACTATCTGTTACAACTGAATACTGCACCGTGACATTTTCAGCCAACTGGCTATTTTCAATTAAACTTCCCGGGCCAATGTGACTTCCTGTTTCAATCACCGTATTTCCCCGCAGGTGAGTTTGGGGTTCAATAATTACATCCGCCTGTAATTCCACTGTTTCATCAATAGTGATGCTTGTGGGGTCGATGAGAGTGACACCCGCTAGCATCCATTTTTCCTTGACTCGTTTTTGCAAAATCTCGTAGGCTGTTGCCAATTGCAAGCGATCGTTAATGCCGAGAATTTCTTGGTAATCTTCCACATCCACTGCCATAACTTTTCCCACTTGAGTCACGGCATCAGTGAGATAGTATTCTTTTTGAGCATTGTTTGCTTGTAGGTGGGGAAGCACCTTTGCCAAATCGGGCCAGCGAAAGCAGTAAACTCCAGCGTTAATCCGGTGATTTTCTCTTTGAGCAGCAGTACAATCTTTGTGTTCGACCATTTGCTGCACAATATTTTCATCGTTACAAAAAACTCGCCCGTAGCCGGTGGGGTCGGGTAGGTTTGAGGTGAGAATAGTGGCAGCGTTCTGATTTCGGGCGTGAGTTTGTAACATCTGCTTGAGGGTTTCGCTACGTATCAACGGTAAATCGCCGTTAAGTATCAGCAAATCCCCAGTGTAGTCTTCCAAGTGAGGCAGTAATTGTTGGATGGCATGACCTGTGCCTAGTTGCACAGTCTGTTCGACAAACTCCAAACTAGGAATTGAATGCATGGCGGCTTGCACTTCCTCGGATTGATACCCTACAATCACGATTCGCCGTGAGGGCGAAAGTGGTTCTACACTTTCGAGAACTCTCTCAACTAGCGATCGCCCACCCAAAGAATGTAAAACCTTGGGTAAGCGTGATTTCATCCGTGTGCCGCGTCCCGCCGCTAGAATTGCTACAACTACCATAATTAGCTATCAGCTATCAGTGAAATTATGATTAATCCTGTTGGTACTTTAAAATATCGGCTCAAATCATACCAGCTAATCATAGAAGACTGAAATATACAATGAGTCAGGATTATACCAATTTTCAGCGATCGCGGCAGTTACAAAATTTTTTACTCTCTACTTGTTTTCATAATAGGAGAGAATAAACTCGGCAAATTTCTGCATTGACCTCAGAATCCCCCGTTTTCTAAACGGGGGAGTATGTCAATCAGGACTCCCAAAAGAGGAAAAGAGCAACTGTTTTACCCAATACCCATGCCCTATGCCCAATCCCCAATTTGTTGTATCGCCAGCTTGGCTATTTGAACATCTAGAAGATCCGCAAGTTGTTATTGTGGATTGTCGCTTTTCTTTAGCCGATCCACAACTTGGACAACAACAGTACCAAACAAGCCATATAGAGGGGTCATACTACCTAGATTTGAATCAGGATCTTTCCAGTCCAGTGAGTAAACATGGCGGGAGACATCCTTTACCTAACCCCAATGATATAGCTAACAAATTGGCAGCGACTGGGGTAAATTACCAAAAAAGTTTAGTTGTAGCTTATGATGATTCGCGCTTTGCCTTTGCAGCTCGTCTATGGTGGCTGTTGCGCTATCTAGGGCATGAGCAAGTAGCAGTACTGGATGGAGGCTTTGCTGGATGGCAAAAAGCTGGATATTCTGTTACAGATATTATTCCTCCCCCCCGAATGGGTACGTTTGTAGCTCAAGTACAAACAGAAAAGGTGGTAGATATTACGGCGGTGAAAAGCCGGAAAGATAGCTACGAGGTAGTATTGGTAGATTCAAGAGAGAGCGATCGCTACCGAGGTGAACGAGAGCCAATTGATACAATTGCCGGACATATTCCCGGTGCAGTCAACTATCCTTGGCAAGAAGTTACAGACTCTTGCGGCTATCTACTACCTCAACCAGAACAACGCCGTCGCTGGGAACAGATACAAACAGCCGAAGAAATTTTGGTTTATTGCGGTTCTGGCGTTACTGCTTGCGTAAATTTACTTTCTTTAGAATTAGCTGGCATTAGCAAGGGTAAACTTTATGCTGGTAGCTGGAGTGATTGGATTTCTTATTTATAGTCATTAGTCATTTGTCATTTGTTATTGGTTTTTTACAAAGGACAAATGACAAAGAACAAATTTCAAAACTGGCCTAATTGCAAACTGTAATTAATACTGAAGAACCAGCCATCAAAATCAATGTTTTCGGCGGTTGAACTACCTAAATTCACTCCAGCCTGCACATTCATATTACTGGTATCAGATATTCGGTAATTTAAGTGCCCGAATAGCCGATGAAATTGGTCTTCTCGATCGCGCTGTGTAAAGTCCGAAAAGTTCACCTGGTAGTCGATACCAACCTGAAGAGGCTTTTGCAAGTAGTAGTTCAGAGACACCCAAAAGGAATTGATTATCCGATCGCGACTTTGGGGATCAGCAAAATTTACACTCAATTCGTAAAAGCTATTTAGTATTAATTTTGAAGTTAGGGGATCTCGCCGTCCTAAAGACACTTGCAAAGAATTCTCATTTAAAAAGCGATCGCCTGCTTTGAAGCTATCTAGGCGATCGCTGTTATTGGCGTAAAATAACTGTTGATTGCTCCAACTAACTTCTCCATACATTCGCTGCGATAGCTGCTGGTAAATACTGAGATTAAATCTTACTTGATTGTAAGCGTATTGTGACTGATTGATATAACGAATGAGATTGCCATCAATTGAGCCGTTTAAATAAGTCTTAGCTCCCAAAGGGAAATATGCAGAGGCTAACGTCAGTCCAGAAATAATTAAACCATCTTCTATAGGAATATCCTGTGAAGAAAATATATTACTTGTCTGGAAGTAGCCTACACGCCCTTGTAGATAGCCTATAGGTTTAAACTGAGGTTCTTTTATTGGTGGAAAAGTAGGCTGTTCTAAGGGTCGTAACCGCACCCGCAACCCCAATTCGCGATCGCTATCAGATTCCGGTGGCTGTTTTGGCAATTGTAGCAGCTGTATTAGCCTCTCTAGCCTTTGGGACTGATTTATCTCAGGTGCATTCAACAGTTCCTCTTTTGAGTCTGGAGGAGATGTAGGCAAATCACTTGGCTGCAATTCTAGCTGTGGCGGGTCATTTTGCTTTTGAATATCCCCAGGTTCTTCGGTTGTGTCTGGAGCTTGAGTAGTTTCGGGTGTTTGCTGCGCCAGCTTTAACGAAGAGGCAGGGGGAAGGGGGCTATTAGCTGGGGTAAATAACCCCTTCCTCCTATCATGGAGCGGAGCGGAACACGAGTCTGAACCCCCCACTTCTATTAACTGGTTGTCGTACCCTACGGGAAGCTGGCACAACAGGTGGGGTCGAATCCCTGTATTTACTATCTCCCCAACTAAAAGCTTCCTGCTCCCTTGCCTCTTTTTCAACGGCATCTGCGAGTTTAAAGGATGCGACTCACTGGACTGCTTGCACAAAGAGTTAATTAGCTCTTGCTCCAAATTCTGACATAGCTGATAATTTACCTGTGTGCTTGCTAAATTTTTAGAATGCCAAATATCTTCTGTATTTGCAGATTCTGCCGCATCTACTCTAATGCAACACCAGCTTCCACCACTGGAAGCTAACAAAATACAAATAAACAAATTCTTCCATTTTTTCAGTCGCATCTATTAGATTGCGTTGATCGCCTTTAGCAAATGTAGACCCACAAGCCGTATCGGGAGTTCCGACTCAGAATATACAATTGAGTACATCTATCTTAGCTTTGTAGGTAGATACTGAAACTACAAATTTAAATTGCTGCTTTTCGGATTTCTCCTCAGATTCTTTTGCAAAACTGAGATGATCAGATACAGTTACAGTTTATGCTCAAATTTAGTGAAATACAGGCAGTGAGTCATTTTAGAACAGATCCCTAACAACTTTTTGTCCCTGTAGCTGATCTGATGAAAATGGATTATCTGTAAAGTACTGCTCATTTAATTGTTGATATCAAGCAAGTAGTAACCTTGAAATCTGCCGCAGGCTTTCTTGTATCTAATGCCAGTTTTATAAAAAAACTTAATCAACTAAACACATAATTTATTTGTTGTGTATTTTATTTATGAAATGTAGGCTAAAGTACAGATAAATTTAATAAATCAACTCGCTATAAAAATTATCAGTAGCTTAAACTTTAAATTTTTTGGTATTAGTTGAAAATCACAAGTTCTCAAACTATGTTTTATAAATCCTTTCCATTGTTAGTGATTGGTTTATGGGGAGTTATGGTATTGCCTTTGGCAAATAAAGTAAGTGCCATAACTCCTCTAACGCGAGCGGAGATTCAAGACCTCCGCAACATGGTACAACTGATACCCAAAGATAAACTCAAGAAACGTCCTGCACGCAAATTAGATGCAATGACTCCTGGGGACGGTCTGTCAACTGGTCGAGCTTCTTTAGCAGATTTGCGTTTCAATGATGGCTCTTTGGCACGAGTTGGAGAACAGGCGTTATTTCAATTTTTGCCGAAGACTCGTGACTTTAAACTGTCAAATGGGACTGTGTTGCTGCTCATCCCACCAGGAAGGGGGCAAACACGTATACAAACGCCAAGTGCAGCAGCAGCAATTCGTGGTTCAGCATTATTTGTACGTTATGACCAACAAACAGATACCACAATTGTGGGTGCCCTGACAAATAGCGGCATTGAAGTTTCTAACAAGGAAGGTTCTGAAACTCGGGTGCTGGAAGCAGGACAGATGATAATTCTAATTAAAGGGGAATTTCACAGCTTATATGATTTTGATCTGAGAAATTTTTATGAAACGAGTGAACTGGTTCGGGAACTTGATTTGAACAGGCAAAGTCCTGTGCCTACATCAGATCCAGCAATCACCAGTGTT
>Ga0209181_10001132_pt1 | contig 47336 bp, 43 predicted proteins | sample MAT05_FD_187208 | JGI IMG/M metagenome (GOLD analysis project Ga0209181, IMG submission 187208) | Freshwater microbial communities from Lake Fryxell liftoff mats and glacier meltwater in Antarctica - MAT-05 (SPAdes) (version 2) | ecosystem: Environmental > Aquatic > Freshwater > Ice > Liftoff... | reverse complement strand
CATGCCGTCACCTTCTAGTTTTTGCATGATGAAGCCTTCTCCGCCAAAAAGCGCTGTCATTACTTTTTTCTGGAAGAAAATACCAATCGAAACACCACGCGCGGCGCAGAGAAAAGAATCTTTCTGACAGATAATTTTCCCACCGTAATTACTTAATGTCATTGGCACAATCGTGCCTGGATAAGGTGCCGCGAAAGCAACTTTCGCCTTGCCCTGGCCTGTATGCGAGAACATCGTGGTAAATAAACTTTCTCCGGTGATCAGACGTTTGCCGGCGCCGACAAGTTTGTCCATGAAGCCGCCACCGCTTGAGGCCGCCGAGCCATCACCAAAAACGGTTTCCATCGAAATGGCGGAGTCTTTGTACATCAGTGAGCCGGCTTCTGCGACCGCGCTTTCGCCCGGGTCGAGTTCTATCTCGACAAATTGCATGTCTTCGCCATAAACTTTGTAATCAATCACATCGGTGCGCTGCTGATGCGGGCTCGGTGGCGCGGGTACGGATATGCTTCCGGCCGCACTTTCGGCACGTAATTCCATGCAGCTGGCGATAGCTTGCCATTCGGCAAAGCCCTGCCGCCAACAATGGCCATTCGGATTCTTCGCCGCTTGCGCTACCGCTGCGGCTTGATCGAGTGGCCCTACTTGCTGGCCGTTATAACTGAAATGCCATTGATGCATTGTTGTTCTCCCATTGAGTCGATTGGATGATGTTTTTATCTCGTCGCCCGGGTCATGCTTTGCCGACTCGGAACAATTTCACAGAATAAAAAATTAGAAGCCCAGCTGTTTATGAATTTCCTGACGAGCCTGTGTGTCAAGTTTTAATCCGGCTGCCAATTGATCAAGAAAATCACGTTCTTCGGTAGTATCGGCAGTGATGGCAATCAAGGCGGCGGCATAGGTTTCGTCACGAAGAGTTTCCGGCGTGCGAACGATCAACTGCTTCAAACTCATCGGAGCGCTGATTTCCACTTCAAGTGCGCTCAGGCTTTCGGCATCCAGACCGGCCCCGCGCGCGCGCGCAAGAATGCTTTCGCGTTCTTCCGCATCGATCAAGCCATCGGCGTCGGCAGCGGTGATCATGGCGCGAATCAAATGCAAGGCGTTTTCATTGTTCACGCCGGCCGTGCTCGTGGGCGGCGGTGGCGGCGAGCCTTGCAAATTAGCCGACGGCGGCGGGGGTGGCGGACTGCTGGCAGACGGATTAGTCGCCGGGCTGGTCGGCTGTTTATAGTGCTCGTACGCGGCATAAGCCAAGCCCAGCAAGCCCACACCAATTGTCGCCTTGGTACCGGTGGACATGCCACCCATTAGGCCTGACAAGCCCGAGGAACTGCGTTTATGTTTGCGCTTTTTTCCGCCCAAGGCCCCGGAAAATGCATCTCCCATCATTTGTCCCAGTAATTTCTTCGCATCAAACATCGTTCATCTCCAGAAAAGTGAGCCCACGTTCACACAATGGGGGCTAAATGGAACCTGCTCAAGGTCATGTTGGTGAGCCTATTGTGGCAAAATACGCGGCTTGTTTGCCTTCAATGGGATGACAGATGGCTGATAGTACCGAAAGCCAAAGTGCGCCGCGGAATGTTTTTCAAATCATCAAGGCGTTTAAATGGTCGATGAAGGGCCTGAAAGCGGCTTGGGATTATGAATCCTCATTTCGTCTGGAGGTTTATCTTTTTCTGGTACTGGCCCCACTTGGCTTCATTATGGGCAATACCGGTGTTGAAAAAGCGATATTAGTCGCCAGTTTAATACTGGTGCTTATTGTTGAAGTGATTAACTCGGCGATAGAAGCGGTGGTCGATCGTTTTGGTGGTGAACATCACGAACTCTCGGGACGTGCAAAAGACTTGGGTTCGGCGTCCGTGTTTTTAGCCGATATTATTGTATTGCTTTGCTGGGCCTGCATTCTTGGCCCGCGCTTTATGTTGTGGGTAAATAGTTAAGATGGATTTTTTATTTAGTTCGGAAATGTGGGTGGCCTTGTTCACACTGGCCATGCTTGAAATCGTACTCGGTGTTGATAACCTCGTTTTCATTTCTATTGCAGTCAGTAAATTGCCGCCCGAACAACGGCCCAGAGCCCGAAAGTTTGGCTTGGCGCTCGCTTGTTTAACGCGCATTGGTTTGTTGCTGTCACTGGCCTTTCTCGCCAGCATGAAAAACGATCTTTTCAGTTTATTTGGCCAGAATTTTTCTACTCGTGACATTGTGCTGATTGCGGGCGGCCTGTTTTTGCTCGTCAAAGGCACCATGGAAATCCATGATTCGGTTGAAGGCCGTGGAGAAGATGAAGATATCGATACCAAGCCATCTGCGGTATTTGGCTACGTGATTGCACAGATCGCGATTATCGATATCGTATTCTCACTTGATTCGGTGATCACAGCGGTTGGCATGGTGGATAATCGCTGGATTATGGTGGCTGCCATCATGATTGCCGTAATGGTAATGATTTTTGCCGCGAACCCGATTGGTGACTTTATTGATAAGCATCCGACCGTCAAGATGTTGGCACTGGCCTTCATTATTCTAGTCGGCGTCGCTTTGATCGCTGAAGGTTTCGAGATTCATATCGACAGAAAACTGCTGTATTTCGCGATGGCATTCTCGGCGGGTGTTGAAGCCTTGAACATCTGGTCGCGAAAGAAGTCACGCAGGAATGTATGATTGTTTAGGCTGCCCCGATGTTTCATGTTGTGGGAACCGAAGCCTTTAATTCGCTAATGCAATCTTGTGTAGGAGGCCGCTTGCGGGCGATACGTCAGATTAGTCGAGCGCAAGAGCCTGTGCCGATGAAAATCGGCCGCCTTCTACGATGTTTATCCAGGCTGTCAGCTTGCCGCAAATCTGTGACGCGGTAATGAGTTTCAAGTCCTGAATATCATGCTAAATTGGAACTGTATCAACAGGGCCCCTTATGACGATTGACACCTCTAGTCATCCCGAAGGCGATGCTTTTCTTTCCGGCGAAAGCTGGTTGCGTTTGCGCGACGCACTATTGGATATTTCACGACATCCATTCGTCAATGATGAAACCAGTCTGGAGCGTATTCTAGCGTCTAGTTCGCAGGCTTTGTCCTGCCCTCGGGTAGGGCTATGGTTGTTCGATTCCGATGAATCCGAATTACGGTGCACCGCATTATTCCAAAATGGAAAAATGCAATTGAATTTGCCCTTAGTCTTGCAACGCAAAGAAACGCCTATTTATTTTGAAGCGCTGAATAATTTACTCACACTCGCTGCGCACGATGCTGCCAACGACCCGCGGACGTCCGAGTTCAGGGATAGTTATCTGGCCGAGAACAAAATTGCCGCCATGTTGGACGTTCCGGTTATCGTGTTTGGCAAAATGATCGGCGTGTTATGCCACGAACATATTGGTTCGATCCGGCATTGGACCGACGAAGAACGGGTATTTTGTTGTGCCATTGCAGCGCTCGTTTCGCAGTCACTACAGCATCGCCGTTTGCATCAAATGGAGCACGAGCGTAATCGCGCTTTATTTTTCGACCACCTTACCGGCGCAGCCAATCGCGGCTTATTGCTTGATCGTTTAAACCAGTTAATGCGGGCCGGAGAAGGTGCAGCATTATTGGTTATCGATATCGACCGTTTTGCCAATGTCCTCCAGGCTATTGGCGAAGAAGATGCCGATGCCGCGTTGGTCACTATTGCCGATCGTCTGGCTTCGCTGACCGGAATGGACCGTATTGGTCGTTTGGGTAATGACGAGTTCGGTGTGGTCGTAGTGTCGAACACGCCGATGCTAGAAGCGATGAAAATTACTTCAAGAATTCAAACTGCTATTGCACAGCCGATTTTTCTCGGGCAGCGTGAAATTGTCTTAACGGCCAGTATCGGCATTGTTGCCGACACACGACCTTATACCGATGCTTCCGAATGTTTACGTGATGCCACCATCGCGCTGAGTGCAGCGATTCAAACCGGACGCGGCGGTCAAGAATTATTTACGCCAGGCATGGATGAAGTCGCGAAACAGCGCATGGCGATCGAGCAGGATATTCGCCGTGGCATGCAGGCAGGAGAATTTCTGTTTTTTTTCCAACCCATCCTCGATGCCCACAGTCAGGCTTTGCTTGGAGCAGAGGCCTTGTTGCGCTGGCAGCATCCGGAAAAAGGCTTGCTTGTACCTGCAGCGTTTATCGATGTTGCTGAAGAATCCGGCGCGCTACTTGCAATTCAACCGAAGTTGATTCGCCAGGCATTCAAGTCTTTAGCAGGCTGGCGACAACTACCCGGCCATGAAAAATTCAGGCTTAGTTTTAATTTCTCGCCGGAGCAATTGACCTATCCCGGTTTTGCTTACGACTTACAAATCATGCTAGATGAAGCGGGTTTAACTTTTGATGCGCTTCAGGGCGAAATTACCGAAAACACCTTATTGCATGACAAAGATAATTTATTACCGATATTGATGAAGTTTTCCGAAAGTGGACTGGCTTTGGCTTTAGACGATTTTGGCACCGGCTATGCGTCGGTAACGCACTTGGCGCAATTACCGCTGCAAATGGTCAAGCTCGATCGTAGCTACGTCTCCAGTGCTTGCGACGATACGCGTATGGCCAATATCGTGCAGCATTTAATTGCTTTGGCGCAGTCGCTGAATTTACGCGTGATCGCCGAAGGGGTAGAAACCCAAGCCCAATATGATTTGTTGCGCCAGGCCGGCTGTGACGAGGTGCAGGGCTATCTTTTCAGCCGACCTATCGCCTTGGCGGATTTTGAAGCCAGATACCTAACGGCTACAGCGCTGACCCGAGTTTAAGGCTTGGGCTAGGCGGCTAAATCGGGCAGAATACACACTCACAACGTGGGTGCTGCCTGATGTATTTGCATAGTCTTGATCCGATCGCGCTGCACCTGCCATTTTGGCCACATGGCATTCATTGGTACGGCATTATGTATTTGGCCGGATTTGCCATTGCCTATTTTCTTGGAATGCGACGTGTCCGTGCCGGACGATTGCCCGGTGTCAATGAAGAGGGGCTAAGCGATCTGCTTTTCTACGGGATGGTCGGCGTGGTACTGGGTGGCAGGATCGGTTACATCTTGTTTTATAACTTCTCGGAATTTATGGCCGATCCGATAATGCTGTTTCGCATTAACGAGGGCGGTATGAGTTTTCATGGTGGTTTGATTGGCGTGATGACTGCCGTGGCCTGGTGGTCACGTAAACACAAGTTGCACGTGTTCGATACCATCGATTTTGTTGCGCCATTAGTGCCGCCTGGCCTCGGGCTGGGTCGCCTGGGAAATTTCATCAATGGTGAGTTGTGGGGCAAGTTTACTCAAGGCGATTGGGGTGTGATTTTTCCGCAAAGCCTGTCGGGTGCCTATGCCAACTTAACAACACCGCAATTGCAAACCTTGTATGCCAGCGGAGAATTAAACCAATTCGCCAGACATCCGACCCAGCTGTACCAAATGGTTCTCGAAGGCGTGTTGATGTTGGGCTTTTTATGGTGGTTTACCCGCAAACCGCGTGCGCGCTATGCCGCCTCAGGTTGGTTCGCCTTGTTGTATGGCATTTTCCGTTTTATCGTAGAATTTGTTCGCGAGCCGGATGCGCAACTCGGTTATTACGCCGGTGATTGGCTCACCATGGGCCAAATTTTGAGTATTCCATTAATTGCTCTCGGTCTGATCTTCCTGTTTATGTCCAGAACATCGCCAGTCTTGCAGCCGATGCCAATAACAGCCAAGGACGTCGAGGCAAAAAAATAATGCAGGTCTATCTTGATGTGCTCGCGCATGTAATGAAAAATGGTGCGGAAAAATCCGACCGGACCGGTACCGGAACCCGTTCGGTATTTGGCGCCCAGATGCGCTTTGATCTAAGCGCCGGTTTTCCGCTGGTGACGACAAAAAAATTGCATCTGCGCTCGATCATTCATGAATTGCTATGGTTTTTGAAAGGCGAAACCAATATCGCCTATCTAAAAGAAAACAAAGTCAGCATCTGGGACGAGTGGGCCGATGCCAATGGTGAGTTGGGCCCGGTGTATGGCAAGCAGTGGCGTTCCTGGCAATGTCCGGACGGCAGTACTATCGACCAGATCCAGTGGCTGGTGGATGAAATAAAACGTAACCCCGATTCACGTCGCCTGATCGTAAATGCTTGGAACGTGGCTGACTTATCAAAAATGGCTCTGATGCCATGTCATGCCATTTTTCAATTTTATGTTGCCAACGGAAAACTCAGTTGCCAGTTGTATCAACGCTCGGCAGATTTGTTTCTGGGCGTACCGTTTAATATTGCCAGCTACGCCTTGCTGACGCACATGATCGCGCAAGTCTGTGGCCTGGGCATTGGCGACTTCGTACACACGCTCGGCGATGCCCATATTTATTCCAATCATTTTGATCAAGTCAATGAACAGCTTTCGCGCACACCGCGCGCATTGCCAAGCCTGCATTTGAATCCGGAAGTAAAAGATTTATTCGCCTTTACTTTTGACGATATTCGTATTGATCACTACGACCCACTGCCGGCCATTAAAGCGCCGGTAGCAGTTTAGCGGTATGCAGAAAATTTCATTGGTAGCCGCTCTGGATAACGAATTTGCCATTGGCAAAGGCAATGCCTTGCCTTGGCATTTATCGGCAGATTTACAACGCTTTAAAGCCCTGACCTTAAATAAAACCATTGTCATGGGGCGCAAGACCGCCGAGTCACTTGGGCGGGCATTGCCAAAACGACGAAATATTGTATTGACGCGTTCGGGCCAAGTCCCATTTGAAGGCATGGAAGCAGCAAGTTCGCTCGAAGATGTACTGCTGTCTTGCAAGCACGAAGACGAGCTTTGTATTATTGGCGGCGGCGAAATTTATCGTTTGGCATTGCCGATGGCGACACATCTTTATTTAACCCATGTTGATACCGTAGTTGAAGATGCCGGTGCATTTTTCCCCTCATTTGATTTGAAAAAATGGCAGGTCACGCCGATTGAAAGACACCCAGCCGATGCAAACAATGCATTTGCTTTCGAGTTCGTCGATTACAAAATAAAATAAATAAAATTATGAGTAGGGGCGCTGCTCGCTGCGCCCTTGCGGTGATCAGGACCGTAGGATGGGCACTGTCCATCAGTTGTTAAACGAAGAATCGTAAAAAAATAGACATAGGCAGCGCCCCGATTTTCATCGGGGCAGGCTTTTGGGCCTGATTGATGATGATTAGTTTCAGAAGCCGCCCGCAATCGGGCTCTGATTTAAAAGGTGCAATACACTTTTTACGTCATTTGAAAGACGCACAGCCGACGAAAATCAGGCCCGTGCGGCTTGGATTTCTTGCACCCGTCCAGACACCTGATGCAAGCGAAGTTCAGGCCCTAATTCGAGTGCCGTTAATCGACCGCCCCAGACGGCCCCCGTATCAATACCGTAAACACCAAGACCCATAAATAATCCCAGCGTTGACCAGTGTCCGAATATCAGCGGCAATTCGCGCGCGGCATGGCCAGGGACTTCAAACCAGGGGTAGCTACCGGGTTTTTGAGTGCCGGGTCGGCCTTTATCTTCAAACACGATTCGACCCGAAGGTGTGCAGTAACGAAGACGGGTGAACACATTGATGATGGCGCGATCACGGTCCGGGCCGACTAATTTAGGAGACCAGACCGGTTTGTCACCATACATATTTTTGAAAATTTTACGGTAGCCATCGCTATGCAGACGTGATTCAACTTCATGTGCTCTGGCTTCGGCAATTTTCAATGTCCATTTGGGTGCGATACCAGCGTGTACCATCGCAAAGCCAAGTGTGCGGTCAACATGCAATAATTTTTGCATGCGTAACCAGTTAATCAGAATTTCTTTATCATCGGCAAATAAAACCCGTTGCAAATCCGGGTTGACCTTGCGCTGATCTTCTTCGCGCCGTTGCGCAATCGATAACAGGGACAAATCATGATTACCCAGGACAATCGTGCTGTGGATTTTCAGCGAATAAATCAGCCGCAGGGTTTCCAGCGATTGACCGCCGCGATTGACCAAATCACCGCAGAACCAGAGACGGTCTTTTGCGGGGTCGAATTTAATACGCTCCAAAAGACGCTGTAATGCGTCATAGCAACCTTGCACGTCACCAATGGCGTAGGTGGCCATTAGTGCAAGGTCCTGGGTACACAAAGCGTGAACGGCGCAATATCGGCGTCAAATTGCAAACCATCATCGGCCTGCATTTGATAACTGCCACGCATGGTGCCTAACGCCGTTTCCAGTACGGCTCCCGAGGTGTATTCAAACGATTCGCCCGGATGCAAATGCGGTTGTTCGCCGACAACGCCTTCGCCATGAACTTCCTGCACTTTACCCAACTCGTCGGTAATGACCCAATGCCGGCTCATTAATTGAGCCGGTACTTGACCCTGATTCTCGATACGAATGGTGTAGGCGAAAACAAAGCGTGCACGATCTGGTTCGGATTGCTCGTCCAGAAAACGAGTTTTTACGGTAACGGCGATTTGATGCTTTGCGGTCATGAGCTTAGTTTACGTGGTCGCGGGTGATTTTGAAGCTAAAAAATTAGCCAATTTAATAAAATCGCGAACCGGTAACTGTTCCGCACGCGCATCGGGCCGCAGACCAACAGATTCGATGTCGTCACTTGTGGCCAATGCCTGCATGGCATTGCGGATGGTTTTACGGCGTTGCCCGAAGGCGTCGCGGACGAGGTTCTCGAATAAAGTAGCATCGGCAATCCGGATTTTATCGGCTGCCAATGGCACTAAACGTACGACGGCAGAGTCCACTTTCGGCGGCGGACGGAATGCATGCGGCGGCACCATAAATAGCGGTGTGACTTCGCAGCGGGCTTGCAGCATGACCGTCAGGCGGCCATAAACTTTGCTGCCGGGCTCTGCTGCCATACGGTCAATGACTTCTTTTTGCAGCATGAAATGCATGTCGCGTACGACCGGTGCATGTTCAAGCACATGAAATAAAATCGGTGTCGATATGTTGTATGGCAAATTACCGACCAGACGAATGGCGGGACGATCGGCAGCCAATTTTGTGAAATCCACTTTCAACACATCTTTATGAATAATAGTCAGATCGCCCATGCCTTCGGCCGATTCCATCAAGGGCGTAATCAAATCGCGGTCGAATTCAATTACTGTCAGGGATCCCTGCTTTTTTAACAAGGGAAAAGTAATCGCACCCTGACCGGGGCCAATTTCCACCAGAAAATCACCGGCAGCCGGTTTTACCGCAAGCACAATTTTGTTAATGATGTCTTGGTCGGTAAGGAAATGCTGGCCGAGGTTTTTTTTAGGGGGATCTTTAAACATTTTCAGGCTGCCTTTATTTCGCATTCCGTGAATTGGCCAACACAGTGCATTGTGTCACGGCGGCCAATAGACTGCTGGCATCGGCAATGCCTTTTCCTGCCAACTCCAGCGCGGTGCCGTGATCTACTGCCACACGCGGGTAGGGTAGGCCAAGCGTTATATTGACGGCATGCTCGAAGCCCGCATGTTTAAGTACCGGCAGACCTTGGTCGTGATACATCGCCAACACGGCATCGAAGTTAACCAGTTTTTGCGGAAGAAAAGCCGTGTCCGCCGGAAGCGGCCCAATTAAGTCCATGCCCAGTTCACGAAGCTGTTGCAAACACGGCTCAATAATCTCAATCTCTTCACTGCCCAGAATTCCGTTTTCACCGGCGTGCGGATTCAAACCCAATACGGCGATGCGCGGATTTTCAATTGCGAATTGTTTTCGCAAACCCAGATGCAAAATACCCAATATTTTCTTAAGGCTTTGCATCGTGATCGCATCGGGGACATTACGTAGAGCCAAATGCGTCGTCGCCAAGGCCACTCGCATTTGTGGATTGGCCAGCATCATCACGACATCGCAATGTGCATGTTCGGCGAGTAGTTCCGTAGTGCCGGTATAGGCAATGCCACCAGCATTTATCACAGCCTTGTTTACCGGGCCGGTGACCATGCCCTGGAATTGGCCGTCAATACAACCTTGTGCTGCACGCAATAAACTTGCAATCACAAACTCGGCGTTGTTTGGATCAGCCTCGCCAAAAACCGTCGCTGTTTTTTGCGACATCGGCACAATAGCTAACTCACCCGCATTAGCCTTTTGGTCTGCATCAATCAAACGCAAAGGAAGCCTTAAGGCTTCCGCTGCCTGATAAAGTGTTTTGGGGTCGGCAATGGCAATTAAATTGGCCGAATGCTGCAATTGCGCAATACGAACGCAGCATTCAGGGCCTACGCCAGCCGGTTCGCCTGCTACAAGCGCCAGGCGAGTATTCATAACTGGCTTAACTTCCGCCGATGCGTGACTCGATGTAAGCATCGTTACGCAATTGACGAATGAAGCGTTCGTATTCTTCTTCGGATTTGCGCTGTGCAATCATCTGGCGCGCCTGATTGCGGCGGTTTTCATCGGTCATATCCTGACTACGGGTGCCCAGGCGCTTGATGAAATGCCAGCCTACATCACTCATGAAGACTTCGGAAATTTCGCCGTCTTTCAACGCTTCCAGTTTGGTCGCAATACCTTGGCCCCATTGATTCAATTCAAACCAACCCATATCGCCACCTTTACTGGCGTTCATTTCTTCGGTCGAGTTTTCGCGGGCCAATTTGGCAAAATCTTCGCCAGCGACAATGCGTGCTCGCAAGTCTTCCGCTTTTTGACGCGCGGCTTCATTATTTTCACCGGGTTTATTGGCAATCATCATGCCTAGAGAATGATATTGCGTCGCCATTTGTTTTTCCTGAGCACGCGTTTCAATCAATTTAATTAGCTGAAAACCACTCGGCCCCCGCACCGCATTAGTGACATCGCCTGCTTTCATCTCGCGAATCATGTTGACGAAAGCCGGTGGAATGGAATCGACCGTACGCCAGCCAATTTCACCGCCTTCCAAAGCATTTTGTGAATCGGAGTAACGAATGGCAGCAGAGCTGAAATCCATTTCGCCTTTATCAAGTAAAGCCTTAATGCGGGTAATTTTTTCCTGTGCTTTTGCTAATTGTTCCGGTGTTGCACCGTCGGGTAAGGCAACCAGAATATTGGCAAGCCGGACTTCCGGGCCGCCGACTTCTCGCACCGATAACAGCTGGTCAATTTCGGTGTCCGACACTTGCACACGGCTTTGTACATAGCTTTGACGCATGCGTTGAACGGTAATTTCATCTTTCAAATTGTTACGGAATTCTTCATAACTCAAACCCTCGCCACTAATCTGTGTGCGAAGCTGGTCGAGCGTAATTTTATTTTGATTGGCAATGTTTTGTACGGCTTGATTGACTTCGTTGTCGGAAACCCGAATGCCGCTACCGTTGGCGCGTTCTACTTGCAGGCGCAACAAAATAAGTCGTTCAAGCACTTGTTTGCGAAGAATATCTTCGGGTGGCAATTGCCCGGGCTGTTTAGCATATTGTCCCTTGACGTTATCGACAGCTCGTTGTACTTCGCTATTCAAAATAACGTCTTCATCGACAATGGCAGCTATGCCATCAATGCTGGCGACGGCTTGATCCTGGGCCAAGAGAGGGGTGCTCGTTAAACCCAGTGAAAGGGCGAATAACAAACCGGAAAGCTTATGTTTCATGTGTTTCAAACTCCGTCAGCGTTTATGCACAGGTAAATACCGGCCACAAACAGATAATTCACGATTGATTTTATTGGGAATAACCTAGAATAGCATTATCCAGCAGGGCTTCCGTGTCGCGACCAAAGCTGCCCAGGCCGTTCAATTCGAGTTCGACATAAAGGCCAAAGTTCGATTGGTCGTCAAAACTTCTCACATATTCGCGACCAACCACCCGCAGGGCTACGCAACAGCTTTTCCATTCAACTCCGAACAGTGTTTCCAGGTTGTTGCCTTTACCCTGTAGCGAGTAATTCCAGCGACCAATGAGGTTCCAAGATTGTTTGACCGGAATTCTGAAGCTGATATCACTTTGTTCAAGTGAATTACGGCGGTAACGATAGGCCACATTAAACAAGCCGCCGTTAGCCCATCGCACTTGTGTACGGGCGCCAGTTAAAAGGTTCAGGCCGCTATCGGGATCCCATTGCTCATTAACACCCAAAGTCCAATTGTCAGACAGCGCCCAGTCAATTTGTGCGACCCAAGCTGAACCGCTATCGGACAAAGGCAGCGCACCGAAATTGACCCGTGGCGTATCAAAATAGGTAATTCGACCCAGACTGGCGCTTAAGCGCTCACGGCCAGTGTCTTGCTCATAAAAGCGGGTAGTGAAGGCGATAGTTGCTTGATTGGCATCGCTTTGACGATCGGCGCCACCAAAACTATTGGTGCGAAATAAAGCCGGCCAATCGAAAGTCAATTCACGGCTATCAAATACCGGAAAATTGTCTTGATTTTTATAAGGCACATACAAATAGTAAAAACGCGGCTCAAAAGTTTGCAGATAGCCTTCGGAGCCCCATTTCATGTCACGCTCAAACACCATGCCGGCATCCAAGCTGACAATAGGTAAGCTACGTTCTGGGGAAGTATCGGTAGTGAGAGGCGGGAATAGAGAGCTGTCAACATCGCTGTATTTTGTAAAACGCCAAGCCAGTTCAGGGGTGACGTACCACGAAGGTCCGGACAAGGGCATTCTGATAAATGGCTGCAAATCAAGACGCGTACCGCCTTGGTTTGGTGCTGAGTCCTTATCGCGCTCGTAGCGAACGAGTTCCGAATTGATGCCGAACTCGAATTTTGAGTTGACCGGATTGGTCCAACTTGCCTGAATTCGTGGAAGCCGATGGAACGGTGAAGTGGTGTCATTAAAGACCGGATTGGGGCTGGCGATTTGCCAATATTGCAGACTCACACTGGCTGACCAATTACGGCCTCGACCATAAATACCGGCATCGCTTCCAAGGAAAGAAATCGAAGTGGAATTGAGCGATTGACCAAAGTCGGAATAATAATCGCGGTCACTCACATTATTCAAATCTGCCGATGCATACCAATGCGGATTAATACCGGTGAAATGATCAAACTGGATAATACTGCGGTCGCGATTGGTTAGATCGTCATTGGGTAGCCAGGTAGTCTCCAAACTGCCGCGTGAACGATCACTCAGATAACGAAATTCGGTGCCCAGCATCAAGCCGCGTGCAGAGAGCCAACGCGGTGTGAAAGTAGCATCGTAATTGGGGGCGATATTCCAGTAAATAGGTACGGCAATGTCGGTGCCGTTGCGTTGGTCATTACCAATGCTGGGCGACAAAATACCGCTGCGACGACGGTCATCGGTAGGAAAGCTAATAAACGGCAGCCACAATACCGGCACGCCGCCCAAACGCAGAGTCGCATTGGTTGCGCTGCCACGAGCAGTCTTTTGATCGACCGTTATGTGGTTTGCTGAAAACTCCCATTGGCGTTGACCGGGCGGGCAGGTGGAATAGGTGGCCTTGTCGAGCTCTCCGGTTTCACCCTGCATAATGGCTTCTTGCGCTGTGCCATTGCCGAGATTATTGCTGAATTGATATTGCACACCTTGCATACTCATGGTGTCTTTTTTCTGATCGCCACTGGCCTGCTTGGCGGTTAGCCGCACGCTACGGTCCTGATAACGAACCGGACCTTCGGTAACAAATTGTTCGCTGTCATGGGTATAGGTTAGTTTGTCGGTATTCATCCACTGATCAGAACGCTGCAACACCACATTGCCTTCAAAGACAGTGGCTTTTTCTTTCTCGAGATTCATGTTGTCAGCTTGAATGTCGGTCGCGGTTTGCTCGCGATTTTCATTGGAGATTGGATCGGTGTTGAATACCGGCAGCGTTTGAGGGCTGACACAGTAATTCCAGTTTTGAGCGACTTCCTGAGCGACGACGGCTTGGGAAATGGCAAAACATAGCGGCAATAAACGCAGAACAGGACGGGACACAGGCAAATCCTGAAAACCAAGATAAGTGTATTCTAGCCGTTATTGACCGAAGGGTACCTCTAAAAATCCACATTTCGTCGCCATACGGCGTTGCAAGCGAAAAATTATTCCTTACATATCTCCTATATGTGCGTCATAATTTTTCGCTTGCGCCTTGTCTTGCTTAGAAATGTGAATTTTTAGAGGCACCCTGAACCCCATAGGAGCCTGCCATGAGCCAGAAAATCGAGAAAACCGACGCTGAGTGGAAAGCCGAACTCAGCCCGGAGCAGTACGCTATTTGCCGTTGTTCTGAGACAGAGCGCGCCTTTACCGGTAAATATTGGGATCACCATGCCGATGGCACCTATATTTGCGCCGCCTGCAAGGCCGAATTATTCAGTTCCGAGAACAAATTCGATTCGGGTAGTGGCTGGCCAAGTTATTACAAAGCGATCGACAAATCCGCCGTTACCGAAGGATTGGATGCCAGCCATGGCATGCAACGCATTGAAGTCAAATGCGCCCATTGCGACTCGCATCTTGGCCATATATTTCCCGATGGCCCCGCGCCGACCGGAATGCGCTATTGCATCAATTCCGCAGCACTGGATTTTGAGCCAACATAGGTCGGGCCTCGGCCCGACCTATCGCCATTTTTTTCATTGTTGTAGCAAGCTGTCCGATGTTCGCCGCTGTCTTAAACAAATTATGGGCGCGACTTCAGTCGCGATAGATCTATGGGCTATCGTATTGCTTATAAGCGGCTGTGTTTACCAAGCCTCATTGAGCGAGATAAAGCGCTAATGCGGCGATTTCCGCCCTTGCACAAACCTTCATCGAGGAACTCGGCACCTCAATCGCCACTCAAGTGGCTGCCACAGTGTGATCTGAGACTCAGACCGCCGTGTCATTGCAGCATATGCATGCCAAGCCAGGCCTAACTTATAGAGCTATATCAATATTTTGTGGGATACCTCAGGCCCTGGCCCGACGCTTTTCACAGATTACGATAACGCCCTTTCTATGTATGAACACGACGTTTTTGACAGATTGCGATCGTGTTCTTGTCGGGTCCAAGCCTGACGGTTTTGACAGACAGCAACGCAGGTTTAAAGAGCGTCGGGCCTAGGCCCGACCTACGCCATCAATCCACGCAAATGGGCAACACTGCATTCACGCAGGGCAGTCAGGCTATAGCCGCCTTCGAGCATGGAAATAATGCGGCCTTCGGCAAACTGTTTGGCAATTCTGGCAAGCTCTTGGCTTAGCCAGAAATAATCATCGGCTTGAAGATTCAGGTCCGCGAGTGGGTCAAGGCGATGGGCATCAAAACCCGCCGACACCAGAATAATGTCGGGCTTGTAGATGACCAATTCTGGTAGAAATTTTTGCTGCCAGATATTGCGAAAATCTTCACTGCCGCTGCCTGGCATTAGCAAGGCATTACTCAAGTGTTGGGTCTGGTTGTCTTCTGCCAGACCCGTGTTGGGATAGATGCCGGCTTCGTGCGAGCTTAAATAAAAAACGCGATGTTCATTTTGAAAAATATCTTCGGTGCCATTGCCGTGATGGACATCAAAATCAACGATGGCGATACGTTGCAGTTGATATTCAGTCAATAAATGTTGCGCACATACGGCAATGTTATTGAATAGACAAAAGCCCATCGCGGTGTTTCTGGTGGCGTGGTGGCCGGGCGGACGCACTGCGCAAAAGGCCTTTTTGATATCACCACGCATTACGGCATCAGCGGCAGCAATCCCCGCGCCAGCACTATGTAAAGCGGCTGATCTTGATCCAGATGACATCACGGTATCGAGATCAATAGAGAAGCTCTCGAGTATGTCGGTATCGAGAATTTTTTCGATCAGGTCTTTGCCGTGGGCGCGTTCAAGTTGATACCGCTCCGCCGGCGGCGAATGCTGCCATTCCAGCATAGGCAATGCGCTATGTAGTGCCTGAATCACCGAATACAAACGTGCAGGACATTCGGGGTGACCGGTTCCGGGTTCGTGAAGCAGACAATCGGGATGCGTATAAATACGCATCATCAGCCTTTGCGGCGCTGATGATTCCAGAGCACTTCGCCGTGGCCACTGGCGCGCGCAAGTACGCGCGCTAACACAAATAGTAAATCCGACAAACGATTGAGATATCGAATGGCTTCCGGACGAACCGCGTCATGATGTGACAGTGTTACCGTTTCACGTTCCGCACGACGCGTAATAGTGCGTGCCAAATGGCAATGCGAGGCTGCCATGCCGCCACCTGGAAGTATGAAATCTTTTAGCGGCGGTAAATCGGCGTTGAATTTGTCGAGTGTATTTTCAAGATGTGTTATGTCGTCATCAAAAATGGCCGAATGACCGGGAATGCAAAGCTCGCCGCCCAGATCAAACATATGGTGTTGGACCGACACCAGAATTTCGCGCACATCCTCCGGGATTTCACAAGCCAGAATTAGTCCGATCGCGCTATTGGCCTCATCGACGGTTCCATAAGCCGTTACTCGTGCAGAGTCTTTTGAAACGCGGCTGCCATCACCTAGTCCGGTCGAACCATCATCGCCGGTTTTAGTATAAATTTTTGAAAGACGGTTTCCCATGATTTTCTTACACAGTTTGTTGTTTCAACGCGGGCAGGTTCGAGCGTAATAAGGCAAAGCCACCAAATAAAATCACAGTATAAGTAACGACACCTGCGAGCTGCCAATGAAAAAACGGAATGCCGGCCATATAGCAGGCAAGCAGTCCCTTAGCCGTCATTGCGTACATGCCCGAGCCGGCCCAGACAGCGAAGTTGGTCACCACGAAAAACAAAGTGGCACCCATCAGGCCAAAGCTGGCAACGCGCATCACCGAAACCTTGCCACGTAAGGCAAAGCCCAAAAGTGAAATCAAAGCAATGGCGCCATACACCACCGGCATGCCACTATGGAAACCTAAAAAGAAATCCGCCAGCAACATGGCCAACAAAGGGACGGCAACTCCAAGCCAGCGTTGCGCGAAATATGCGCCGCCGAATAAAGCCATGGCTTCTATCGGAGAAAAATTCGGCGGGTGCGGGAGCAAACGACTGAGCGCTGCCAACACAATCATGAGGACAAGTGCGAGCGGGCCGGGAGCAAAGGACGATTTTTGATTCGTTGACATAAGAAAATCCGTAACGGGGTACCATCAAGAACAATAGAATACCCCAAGCGGCCGAGCTCTGGCTAAGGACACTCCTATAAATCCATATTCCGTCGCAATACTACGTTGCAAGAAAAAAAATAATTCCTTACATATCAAATATATGCGCATCATTATTTTTTTCTTACGCCCTGTCTTGCTTAAAACTATGAATTTATAGAAGCGCCCTCAACATTGATGTGATGACATGCATGATATTTTAATTTTGGGTGGCGGCTTGGTAGGTAATAGCCTTGCTTGCGCACTGGAAAACAGCGGTTTGCAGGTCGGTCTCGTTGAAGCAAGTGTCCCTAGTATCGGCGCGCCCGGCTTTAACGAACGTAAATTGGCGCTGTCTGCCGCCAGCCTGATTGCGCTGGAACATTTGTCGGTTGCGCAACATTTTGCCAATGGCTTTAGCCCGATTCGCCGTATTCATATTAGTCGTGTCGGCGACTTTGGTAGTGTCGATATCAAAGCCGCAGATTACCGACGTGACTACTTCGGTGGCGTGGTGCTGGCCCGTGATTTAGGTGCAGCGCTGGAAACCCGGGTGGCCGAATTGAAAAATCTGAGCCTCTACCGTCCTGCAAAAGTATTGCAGGTTTTGCCCGATGCTTCTTCGCCCAAAGTTATTATTGAATGCGACGGAAAACAACAAACATTATCGGCACGAAAAATCATAGGTGCCGATGGCACACAGTCGGTGGTACGTGCCGCCTTGAATATTGCAACGGAAGATTTTGATTACCGGCAACATCTATTCGTATGCAGTTTGCAAACCGACCAGGTTTCCGATGGCACTGCCTTTGAACGTTTTTCATCGCAAGGTCCGGTCGCTTTGTTGCCGATGCCGGGCGGCCAGTACGGAGCACTCTGCGGAGTTGCTAACGAGGATGTCAGCCGCGTCGAAAATTTTGATAATGCCGACTATATCGATTACTTCCAGCAGCGCTTTGGCTGGCGCGCAGGTCGTATTCGCCGGGTGGGCGCACGGACTCATTACCCGCTGAAAAAAGTTATCGCCAAAGACATTGTTGGCGCCGGTTGTATATTGATGGGCAATGCCGCGCAGACACTACATCCTATTGGTGCCCAGGGATTTAATCTGGGTTTGCGTGATGCCTTGAGTTTTGCTGAATGTTTACAATATCATGAACTACAGAGCGCCGATTTTTTATCGAATTATCACGAAGCGCGTCGTGAAGATCGCGAGCAGACGATTGCCTTCAGTGATGGCTTGGCACGCTTTACCTCGCAGCAAAACACGCTGGCAAAAAGTTTGCGCTCACTTGGTTTTTTAGGCTTGGGCCTGAGTCCTGATTTGCGGGCACCGATCGTCAATGGTGCGATGGGTTACCGTGGAAAAATCCCCTCACTTGCGCGGAGATCGCCATGAAGTCTTTTGATATTGCCGTGATTGGTGCAGGCATTGTCGGTAGTTGTGCGGCCCTGTCGCTGGCGCGCGCCGGTTATCGTGTTGCCTTGGTTGAAGCACACGAACCCAAAGCATGGTCGGAAGCTGTGGCGGATTTACGCGTAGTGGCATTGGCAAACGATAATCAAAAACTGTTGGAAAACTGTGGCGTCTGGGAAAAAATCGCAGCGCGCCGTATTCAGGCTTATACCGATATGCGGGTATGGGACGCAGCGGCGGGCAATGAGTTACATCTCTCGGCTAGTCAACAAGCACGAGAATCGTTGGGCTTTATCATAGAAAATAATAATATTGCTGATGCCTTGTGGCAGGCGTTAAAACACGAAAATAAAATTAGCTGTTTTTGTCCGGATAAACTAGAAAGCATTGAACAAGAAAATACTGTCAGCATTCGGTTGCAAAGTGGTGCGTTGATAAAAGCCGATTTGGTGTTGGGCGCCGATGGCGCAAGTTCGAAGGTACGCGAATTAATCGGGCTGCAATCGGATAAAAAAGATTACGGACAACGCGCTGTTGTTGCTTATGCAAAAACCGAATTTGACCACCAGAATACGGCATGGCAACGCTTTCTCCCGACGGGCCCACTGGCTTTTCTGCCCTGTAGTGATGGTCGTTGTTCCATTGTCTGGACTTTACCCAATGAAGAAGCCGAACGTTTATTGCATTGTGACGAAGAAAGTTTTTGCCGTGAACTTGCGCGAGCATTTGATGCACGTTTGGGTAATGTGACGGAAGTCTCGCAGCGTGTGGCGTTCCCGTTGCAAAGGCAATTATCAAAACAGATGTTGGTCGGGCGTATTGCACTGATTGGCGATGCCGCCCATACCGTGCATCCGCTGGCGGGGCAGGGTGTCAATTTAGGCTTGCGCGATGTGGCTGCCTTGCTGGATTTGCTCGGTGAAGCGAAGTCTTCCATGGAAAATTTAAAACAAAAAAATGGAAATCTGATTTCACAACACAAACTGGAACGCTGGGCCCGTCAACGTATTAGCGAAAATACTGTCGCAGCCTATTCGTTTGAAGCGATTAATCGCGTGTTCTCGAATGACGATGTGCTGCCAACACTTTTGCGTGGCCATGCTTTGGGTATTGCGAACTTCTTATCGCCAGTACGTAGCTTCTTATTGCGCCAGGCATCCGACAGCTAAAGTGCCGACACCATGATTGAAGGTTATACTTAGATCCGAGTTCAGTGGGGACAATAAGTAATGAAAGCCTGTTTTAAGCCTGTAATTTTGAGCCTTTCCTTGGCATTCGTATTTTTTCCGGAAATAGCTTTTTCATTGCCGCGTGCATACATTGCCAATACCGCCGATGGTACGGTTTCCGTAATTGACACGAACTCAAGAACTGTCATCGATACAATTACAGTGGGTGCAAACCCGACTCATTTGGCAGTAAACGAGCAAGGTACCAGAGCCTACGTCAGAAACGGTCAAGCGGTCTCAGTGATTGACACCTCCAGTAATACGGTAATTGCCAGCCCCTCTATTCCGGGAGGCGCTCTCTTTTTGAACGCAGACGGCACACGATTATTTTCGCATGATGGTTGGTTCGGAAACATATATACAGTTGATACTGCAAATTATTCTGTCCTTGCGACCAATACAATTCAAAGTCCCAATCTATTGAGAGGGTTTGCGGTCAACAGGCAGGGTAATTTCGCCTATATATCCGAAGCCGTTTGCTGTGCCGGGGTCCTCGGTCTGGATTTGGTTTCCAATAACTGGATCGGCGTTACTACTACCGGATACGGCCCTCAAGCGCTGGTGCTCAATCGATCCGGAACCTTATTGTATGTCATCAATGCCTTTGAAAATACACTTTCTGTAGTGAATGCTTTCACCTTCGCATCCACTGCCAAAATACCGTTTTTTTCCGGTGCGTATGCGTCCGAAATAGCCATTAATCCTGACGGCAGTCGAATCTATATTGCAAGCGGAGTTCAAAATTCCGTAACCGTAATCGACACCATAAGCAAAACGGTAGCTGCAACCATTGCACTCGAGTCGGGACCATCGGGTTTGACGGTTAATCCCGCCGACAATTCACTGTATGTAACAATGCCCGATGCAAATAGTGTTGCAGTTATCGATGCCAACACCAATGCTGTTGTTGCCACTATTCCGGTGGGTAACAATCCAGTAAGCACAGGTGTATTCATTGCGCAGCATGCGTCGGTTAACCAGCAGGCGAATCTGGCAATTCGTGCCCGTGGTGCGACTAGCGCAACGGTGGGCTTTAGCACAAAGATAAATATTGTGATGGATAATTATGGCCCTGATCCAGCAGTAAATCCTAGCGTACTGATAGAGACGAATGCCCCAGGGTCATCAATGTATGCAGCGATTTCATATGGCTGGACATGTATGCAGAATGCCGGCGCTAAAAAAGCAAGTTTTATTTGTGCAGCCTATGGCAATATGCCTGTTGGCATCCGGCCGTCGATCGTGTTGCGTTTCATTGCTCCAGGCTCGATGGCCTCAAACAAGCTAATGGTTACAGCGCAGATTTCTTCCGAGTCGGGCGACAAGAACTTATTGAACAATACCAATCATTTTTTAATGAGTGTGGATGCCAATAGAGGCATCAAACCACCCATTACCTCGCCCTCCGCTAATGCGAATAAGCGCTAAATGCACATTGCGACCTATTCCATTGAGGCGATTAATCGCTTGTTCTCGAATAATGATGTGATGCCGACACTTTTGCGTGGTCGTGTCTTTGGTATTCCCAATGCATTTGCAACGACCAGAAATTTTTTATTGAAGCAAGCTACAGGGAATTAATACGATCATGCATTTTTGCAGACATTTATAATGTTACGCATCATCATGCAATGAATGCTTATTAATAAGCATTGGTTTTATTATTCGATAATAAGAAAAGCGACGCACGAACGCTCGCCGCATTTTTTAAGATTGCAAGTTCGAGCAGTAATCATAGGCTGCGTCTACGGGGGCTTATGCAAATTTCTGATCTTCACGCATAACCTGGCGTAAGATCGCTCACGAGTGCGACAGCAGATTGCCTCGGATTGTCAAAGCACTCACGAGCGCGAGCCATGAGTAAAAAACATCGTAGGTATTTCGTGCTCTTGAGCGCTCCTTGGGCTTTATTAAATTGTGTCAATAAAAGCGTGCGCTCAATCGTAAATTCTGGTTTGAATTGAAGGGCGATATCCCTACAGGTTTATCCTCGCCTAAAGCCTGCCCCGAGGAAAATCGGGGGCGCTCCCTCGGATTCAAACTTCGTTTGTCCGAGGAGTATTTCGAGGGGATACCGAAGGTATTAGTACGCCTTAAATCACCGTTGCAAACACCGTGATTTCTTCGCGATCGTGATAAAGCTGTTTTGCATGCATGTGTAAGGATTTGCCGGATTTTTGTTCAAATTCTTCTAGGCAGAGTCGGGTTTCTTCCCAGCGTTTTTTCATAGGCAATTTCAAATTAAAAATGGCGTGTTTGCACCAGCCATTGGCAAACCATTCGCTCATTCGATGCGCGACTTTGCGTGGCGATTCCACCATGTCGCAGACCATCCAGTCGAGTTTTCTAGGCGGCTGCCATTGAAAACCATCGGCACGAATATGATTGATCAATCCGGTGGCCATGGCAGTTTCGGACATCGGGCCGTTATCAATCGAAGACACATGCAGACCGTGCTTGGTCAATATCCAGCTCCAGCCACCGGGTGCTGCACCCAGATCAGCTGCATGCATTCCCGGCTTGAGAATTTTTTCGCGCTCAGCATCACTCAAAAAGATCATCAGGGCCTCGTCGAGCTTTAAGGCCGAGCGACTCGGTGCATTGGCTTGGGCCCGTAAGCGAGGCACACCTTGTGGAAATGGTGAGCTGTCGGCTGGGTCTGAGCTGGCGAGCAGGGCATGGGTGCCGGTCAAAAAGAAAACGTGCAGGCGTGGTAAGCGTGCGTCTTCTTTATCACTCAATAAACCCCGCTTACGCAGTGCAGGACGCAGCGCATTGGTGAACGATCGCGCTAGGCCCGATAGCGGTTTGCCTTCATCGGAATCGGGGTGCTCAACCAGCACGTCACCAAAACGGCCACGGCCGGCGATAAATTCCAGCATCGGGGTAACACGGTCCGTTGGATTCAGGTCTTTTAATTCGGCGAAAAGCTGTAACTTCTGGCGGGCAAAGACTATGTCGTGATAACGCACGCTTCTCGATAAAGCCGCGGCGTCTTCGCAAATATAAGTGACATAGCCGCTCAGCTTTTCGGTTTTTGCATAGCCATGAAAACCGGCATTCGCTGCGCGCTCGGATAATTCGGCGGCAAGGTCGGGTTCAAAACCCTGGCGGCAGTAGCAAAGCAAACCATTCATTTTATAATTCTTGTAGGAGAGGATTTATCCCCGAAAAACTTCTTGTAGAAGAGTAAGTTAATACACAAGCCCGCTTTCGCCGTATTCTTTCAACACCGCACACGCTTGATCACGCAATAAATCAGTTTGAACTTCAATACCACGTTTTTCCAATTCGCCTTTCCAATCGCTTGGCAACGGACCCTCATCAAAACCAGACAGGGTTTGTACGTCGTCGGCACGCGCGGCAATCAATAATTCATTGATGCCGGCCCAAATCAAGGCGCCGTAGCACATTGAGCAAGGTTGGGCCGAGGTGGCCAAGGTAATGCGCTCGCCGTCATCGTTTAAACGAAATTTTTGCAGGCGTTGTTGTGTAGTAGCCAGTGCCATGACTTCGGCATGGGCGACCGAACAATTATGCGGTACCACGCGATTGACTCCGACACCTAATAAGCGACCTGCCTTATTGAATACCGCCGCACCAAACGGGCCACCACTTTGGTGACTAACATTAAGTTGCGACAACTGCACGGCCAGCGCTATGCGGCTCTCTACTGTTTCGTAAACCGCATCACCGTCAACCTGATCATGTACCCATGGAGGTAGGGTTAAATGTAATTGCGCGTATAACATTATTGAGTAGCTTCCTCACCTGATGAACCTGCAACGCCTTCACACCTATTATTGGTGCAAGTGCAACTGCCGATGCTAGGAAAGCCGCAAATTCCGGCCATGCCTTTATTGCTGCACTCAGCCTTTACTTGTTCGGGATAGGTTTTGCTGTCCTTGTTGACGCAGGCAGGGCGATAACCACAGCAACTGCCGACGTCTTTTATTTTGCAATCGCTGCTGGTTTTGCAACTGAAATTGACTTCGGCGGGTTTGCTGTTCACTAATTTCTCTTCAACCGCCATTTTCTCTTCAACCGCCATTTTGGGTGGTGGCACGGCGGCTTTTATATCGCTGGCATTTTGTGGTGCCACGCAAGCAACAAGCATTAATAAACACGCTATCAATAAAAATCGCATATCAAACTCCTTTTGCCCAAACATCACGCAAGGTAACCGTACGATTAAATACCGGCCTGCTTACCGAGTGGTCCAGACGATCCGTAACAAAATAACCCAATCGTTCAAATTGGATATTGGTTTCAGCCGCTAACGCAGCGGCACCTTGTTCAACATAAGCTTTTACCACACGCACCGAATCGGGATTTAAGTAATCACGATAGGTTTTGCCGTCGGTGTCATCGTCGGGATTGGCAACGGTGAATAATCGATCATATAAACGTATTTCAGCCTCGACGCCCGAGTTCACGCTAACCCAATGAATAGTCCCTTTCACTTTACGTTCTGAACCCGGCAGGCCCGGGCGCGAGTCCAGATCCAGCTCGCCGTGCAGTTCAACAAGGTCTTCGCCATTTTTAATGACACCGACACATTTCACGATGCCTACGCCACGCAGTCTAACTTCACCGTCTGGCACCAGGCGGTGAAAACCTTTTGGTGGAACTTCCATAAAATCATCACGTTCAATCCAGATTTCGCGCGAAAAAGGTACTTCGCGTTTGCCAGCGCTTTCATCTTTCGGGTGATTGGAAAAAGTCAAAATGTCCGAAAAACCTTCTGGAAGATTCCTGATAAGCAGTTTGATCGGGTCAATAACGGCTAAGCGGCGTTGAGCTTTGGCATCCAGATCTTCACGAACACAGCCTTCCAGTACAGAAAAATCAATCAGTGAATTTTGTTTGCTGATGCCAATGCGATCAGCAAATAAACGCATTGATGCCGGTGAATAGCCTCGGCGGCGCAGCCCACACAGGGTTGGCATGCGCGGGTCGTCCCAGCCGCTGACAAGGCCATCGGTCACCAAAGCCATCAACTTACGTTTGCTCATGACGGTGTAATTGATATTCAAACGCGAGAATTCAATTTGTCGCGGCTTGCTGACATTAGTTTTGAAGCCGCGATCGACCAAGTTTTGCCACAGCGACGAATGTTTCGCCAAATCAATATTGTCGATACACCAATCATACAGCGGACGGTGGTCTTCAAATTCCAGCGTACATAAGGAATGGGTAATACCTTCGAGTGCATCGGAAATACAATGCGCATAGTCATACATCGGATACATACACCAAGCGTCGCCGGTGTTTTGATGCGACACATGACGAATACGATAAATCGCCGGGTCACGCAAATTGATATTGCCGCTGCCCATGTCGATTTTTGCACGCAGGGTGCGGGCGCCGTCTTCAAATTCACCGGCGCGCATGCGTTTGAATAAATCGAGATTTTCTTCAACGCTGCGATCGCGAAACGGCGAATTTTTTCCAGGCTCGTTTAAATTGCCGCGATATTCACGTACTTGTTCGGCATTCAAATCACAAACAAAGGCCTTGCCGTCTTCAATAAGTTTTTCGGCACATAAATAAAAAGTTTCAAAATAATCCGAGGCGTGGCGTAATTCCGTCCATTCAAACCCGAGCCATTTCACATCGGACTGGATTGACTCGACGTATTCGATATCTTCCTTGCTCGGATTGGTGTCGTCGAAACGCAAATTCACCCGGCCGTTAAATTCCGTACCGATGCCGAAATTCAGGCAAATTGCTTTTGCATGGCCAATATGCAAATAGCCATTGGGTTCGGGCGGGAAGCGGGTGCGAATTTGCTGATGTTTGCCCGTGGCTAGGTCTTCGCGGATAATTTGGCGAATAAAATCGGTTTTTTCCGGGCTGGTCTCGGGCACAGTGCTGACGTTGTGATTCATGGGGCTCGTATTTAATGACATTGTATATCCGGCTATTTTAGCCTTTGCAGCGGGTCAGGCGGGTGATTTATCGTTAATTAGCATGGCATTACAGTGCAGGGCTTTTGATTCTGACGGTTTTTGCGGCACACTTGGCAGATTGAGGGAGACGTATCGTGCAGAAAGCTAGGACTTTAATCGGCGCGTTATTGCTAGTGGGCTTGTTGTTGCCCGGCTGGGCAAAAGCTCAGACGGCTGAGTCGGATCCGACATTAGAACAAACGCCTGCACCAATAGATCTGGGTTTAAGTATGGGCGTAAGCCCCAGCGGTGTTCGTCTTGAAGAAATATTATCAGGTGCCGAGCAAGTTAGCCTGAGTCCGATTGTGACCAACGAATTTTCGATTATCGGGCGTCCGCAACAAAAGCATTGGCTGCGAATGAAAATCGCGTTACCAGTGAATGCCGAATCTATGACCCTGAGTTTCGAGCGCCAAGGCGTACGCTCGATCACTTTGTATCAAGTGGATAAAAGCGGTAAAAAAATCTCGGTCATTCCCTTGCAATCAAGCCGAACACCGCATCTAGAAAATACCCGCGGACAATGGCCAACACGGATTGTGTTCCTGTTGCCACCTGCGATTGCTGATGGCGATATTGTGTATGCCGAAATTGAATCTTTGGGTTATGTGCATTTGCAGCCTGTTTTGCTGAGCTCTGAACAGCAAACAAAACTATCAGCAAGTGACGATTCATTTTTCACCTATCTCTATTTTGCGATATTGGCATTGATGGGCTTGGCGATTTTTCGTCAGTTAAGAGTGGCGGAATCACAGGCTATTCTGATTAGCCTGACACTATTGATTGGGCTATTCGGTTTTTTTGCCTACAACACCCATCTACCTTTGTTTTTGAAAACCGAATTTATCAATAAACCGTCCTTGGCGTACGCCTTGTTGATTCTTGCTGCTGCGCCATTTTTATCGGCGAGTAATTATTTCTCTGGCTTTCATGCGCGTTGGCCGGAAGGCGCGACCTGGATAACACGTTCGGCCATGGCATTGATGGTTTTTGCTATCTTGATTGCGCTGACCAACCTGTTTAGTGTGACCCATTTACAATTGATGACGGCGGTTATCTGGACCGTCTGTATTGGTCTTGCGATGGGTATTTATTTATTCGATGTGCGCTCCAGCCGTTGGTCGGCATTGATTGTAGCCTTTGGCTTGTTGGCCGCTTTATGGGCGCCGGCCCTGGTTTACCAGCAAAGTCTGCCGTCAACACGTTTGAATTTGTACGGCTTCCAAGTGTTCTTTCTGGTATTGATGTCGGTCTATTTATTGCTGCCGTGGCTGCGTGCGGTATTGCAGAACCGTGGACGCAAACGCCGCACATTGCCGGCTGCTGAATTAAGTGCCGATCAAAAAATAGCGAATGCTCGTACGCAATTGATGGCAGGCCTGCAGTCGGCGCTGCAAAATGCTAATGAAGGTGACCTAGAATGGATTGCCTATCGTCGGTTGCTAGAAGGTCTGAAACCGGTATTGCCACAATTGGCATCGGCAGTGATTGCAAAAAATTATCACAATGCCGATTTACTAATTGTAGAACCCAAGTCTGCGACCGAGCGCTACGCGTCTTTAATTAATCAACGCAGTAATATGCTGAAAAATTTGAGTCGTATGACAGCGCCGCAGCAGATTCGCCTGGATTTTGACGGGCCGGAAGGTCCTTTGCTGGAAGTGAGTTTAGCAGTCATTCCATTGCCAATCGCCAAGCCCGGCTGGGGCGCCCTGATCGTAGAGCGGACATCGGACCGTAATTATTCCGAACTTGAAATGGATATTGGCGCAGAATTTGCAGCGCTCGCCACTACGGCAGGTGATGAAGCCGCTGAAGCGATGTTGGCACGCCACGCCAAGGAAATGGACCCTGAAACCGGTTTGTATAATCGTGAAAAATTTGATGAGATTCTGAAACGTTTAATTGAAGCCGCCATTTTGCAGCAAAAACAATTGGCGATATTGCGAATAGGTGTTGATAATTTTACTGAAAATACAGCAGGCAAACCTAAGTTGAAAACCGAGATTTTACAATCTCTGGTTACCGCCATGAGCGACGAAGCCGATTATGGCGTCACGATGTCGCGTTTTGACGATGAAGATATTGTGATCTTGATGCCAGACCGGAATATCGGCCAGGCGCGTGAGCTCGCGCAACGTTTATGCAATATCGCCAATCGCATTAAAGCGACATCGGCACCGACCATGAAATTCACCTTGAGCGTAGGCGTTAGTCATCTGCAATCAGGCGAGCGCAATAGTAAAATGATGCTCGAACGAATTGCTACAGCGCTGGCAAAAGCGAGCCAGTATGGTGGCAACCAGATTCAAGCTATCAGCAGCGGTACGTTATGACATTGGAATTGGTCATCGGTAATAAAAATTATTCATCCTGGTCTTTGCGGCCCTGGCTATTAATGACTCACTTTAATCTGCCTTTTCGTGAAATAAAATTACCGCTGGATACACCGGAATTTTATCAACGAATTATCGATTACTCGCCGACCGGACGCGTGCCAGTATTGCGAGACGGTGATGAAAACATTTGGGACTCATTGGCGATTTGTGAAGTGATTAATGAACGCTACCTCGACGGTAAAGCCTGGCCAGAAGATTCAAAGGCACGAGCCGCAGCAAGGTCTGCGGTAGCAGAAATGCACTCGGGCTTTGCGGCTTTAAGAACCCAGCTGCCGATGAATTGTCATAGAAAAAGTAATGCTTATCGTTGGAAGGAAGATGCCGATCGCGATATTTTGAGAATCCAAGCGCTATGGAGTGATTTGCGAACCCGTTTTGGAACGGGTAGTGAATTTCTTTGTGGCCAGTTTGGTATCGTCGATGCCATGTTTGCCCCGGTCTGTGTCCGCTTCACCGCTTACGGCGTTGCCATGGACGAAAATACCAAGCAATACGTAAGCACGATTTATTCTTTACCGGCAATGCAGTCCTGGCTTGCAGAGGCGAAGTTGGAGCCGCTCAAACCGGGCAATGGCGAGCCTTGAAAATGCGGCCTTCATCCATTTAATCGTCGGGGCGCCTGCTTGCTGCGCCCAAAAGATTATCGAACGAGTTCAGTGCCGCAGTAAGCAGGCGGCCCTACATATTATTTTTTTACTTCAATGGCACACACATAAATTAATTCGCAGCCACCATCGCCGCTATCGTCGCGCGATAAGGAGCTTTGCCAGCGCCACCCATTATTTTTTTCAATGCGGATTAACCAGCCATTGAGTTCCACTACATCATTTGCGGAAACTTGCTTGAGTGACTCTGCTACCGCATTGCTGGCAGGCACCATATGCATGTTGGCGCTATGGCTAATAATTTCATTAAGCGGAATCGGCGGGCCATCACCACCCCAGCTATAGCGATACCAGCGAGTGGCTTGGCTGACATTTAGTTTTTCAGCCATGCCAGGTTCTGCCATCGGCCCCCAGCCCAATGCCAAATCCATCGGCGAAAACTCTGCACCTGCATCAAAGCGGTAATTTTCACGGGACAATACTCGTGCCTGCAAACTAAAACCGGCCAGTGGAATGATGGTAGATTCGCCGAGCTGTAATACACCAATACGATTGTCGACATCACTCTGGCGTGGAGTATCTGCGTGCCTGAATTTTTCCGGCAGAGGACAAATGCTTGCACTGCCGTTACCCGTGATGATGGGTTGACTGGGCGAAGGTGAGTGCAGCCCCAGCCAGACAGCCAGCAGTAATAAAAAGCCTAATGTAATCCAGAGCCAACGTGGCATAAATACCTACATTTTCGATGTGACCAGTGACGGATCATTCAATACCATCTCCGCCATACTATGAGCCAATTCGCGTTCTGCCAATACCACGCCATCGGCGCCATTCTTGAAAAAATGTTGTGCGGCACTGTCACTGTGTGCGCGGGCAAGAATGCTCAGGCTCGAGTTAGCAGCTCGTAAACGCGCAATGATTTCGCCAGCCTCGAACGCGTTGGGAATGGCAACTAATGCATGTGTCGCGGTCTCGATAGAAAGATCTTTCAGTAACTTCGCATTGGCGGCATTGCCACTAATGGCGGCAATGCCTTTTGCATGGGCTTGCTCTACAAGATCGCCACTGGCATCAACAACGACCAAAGCTACACCGCGTTCCAGCAATAGGTGAGCCAGGTGACTGCCAACCCTGCCGTAGCCGATCAATATCGTGTGATTGGTCGTCGGCAATGCAGGCCCCGGTGGCTGCTCAAGCGACACCGAAGTCTGTGCTGCGCCATTTTTTACGCGTGAACGCCAGCGACCGAGGGCAGCGAAGACCACTGGATTGATAATGATCGAAAGCAGGGCGCCAGCCAGAATTAAATCGCGGCCCTGTTCCGGTAGTAGCTTCATGCCAACGCCAAGACTGGCGAGAATAAAACTGAATTCGCCGATTTGCCCCAGACTGGCACCAATGGTTAGCGAAGTCGATTTCGGATGTCCGAAGAGATGCACCACGAGCATCGCAACAAGCGGTTTGCCGATGGTGATAATCAGAAAGGTGGCAAGCACGAGTATCGGCTGTTCGACCAGAATTCCCGGGTTGAACAACATGCCAACTGAAACAAAGAAAAGTACCGCGAATGCATCACGCATCGGCAGGGTGTCAGCCGCAGCTTTGTGACTGAGCTCGGATTCGTTGAGCAACATGCCGGCGAAAAAAGCACCGAGTGCAAATGAGACACCAAATAAATTCGCTGAGCCGAATGCAACGCCGAGGGCAATCGCCAAAATCGATAGCGTGAATAATTCGCGTGAGCCAGAGCCTGCTACGCGTTCGAGCAGCCAAGGGATGGCGCGGCGACCGACGATCAACATCAACGCCACGAAGACCGCAAGCTTGCCCAGAGTCTTGCCGAGTGAAATCAGCAATACATTGACATTAATAGAGCCATCGCCGCCCGCAGTCGACTGCGCCAACACAGGCATCAATACCAATGCGAGCACCATCACAAGGTCTTCTACAATGACCCAACCGATCGCCAATTTACCGCGACCGGTACTTAACAGACGGTGCTCTTCAAGGCTGCGCAACAACACCACGGTACTGGCTACCGATAACGCCAAGCCGAACACAAAGCCTTGCGTTGGCGACCAGCCCAATGTCCATGCAAGCAACCAGCCAAGTATTGTCGCTGTGGCAATGCCTGCCAAAGCACCGGGAATAGCGGTTTTACGCACTTCAAGCAGATCTTCCAGGGAAAAGTGCAGGCCGACACCAAACATCAACAGAATGACACCGATCTCGGCGAGTTGATTCGCAAGGTTTTGATCCGCAACGAAGCCGGGCGTAAACGGCCCTATAAGCATCCCGGCAAATAGATAACCCACCAGAGGCGAAAGTCGAAAACGCTGTGCGGCTGAGCCGGCGATGAAAGCCAGAACTACGCCGAGGGAAATAAGTGCAATCAGCGGAGTTGCATGGGGCATAGGCTTCCTAGATAAATCGCACGGCGACTATTATGACGAAGTGATCTCTAACCAAATGTTATGTAGATATTTATTACTCACCGTTGATTCGCAATGCTCGAAAAATACGGTTAGTCTTTTTTAAGCCGTTGCAATTCCAGTTCTGCCAGTGACAAGCGCTCTTCCAGTTGTGCAATCCTTTCTTCTAGGGCACTTGATGATGAAGGTATCGCCGTTTTTAGAGCGGGTAGCTGTGAATGATCAACCGCGCCACACAATAAATGTACGTAGCGGTCTTCACGTTGGCCACTGGCACGCGGGATGCGTTCAATAAGCGGATTGTCGCGCTGGCTTAATCGTTCCAGCGTGTGTTTTACATCGTCCATATCGCTAAAGCTGGCTAGGCGCTCGGTTCTAGTCATTAACTCACTCAATGTTTGCGGGCCACGAAGCATTAATACGCAAATGATCGCTTGCTGCTGTTTTGTCAAACTAAACACCGTATTGACCCGGTGTTCGTAGCGTTCGGCACGCGCCCCATGCTGGCTTCGCACCAAATTGCGGGGATCGAGTTGCCGCATGCAATGGCCAACTTCGCCAAGCGATAATTCCATAATCGGTTCACGATTGGTTTTTTGATTGCAGGCCAGATGGATGGCATTGAGTGTGAGCGGATATTGCTCCGGTGTGGTGGCTTCTTTTTCGATCAAACAGCCCAAAATTCGGGCTTCAATCGCGCTTAGCAAGCTGATGGCTTCACTCATGATGAATATTCCGGCACATTGTTGAGCCTGTACTTTAGGCTAAATCTTGCCAAATCCCAAAACTCGGCGCCTTGAGGAATCAAGCACTTAGGCTGGTTTACGTCACAGTAAAATTATCTTCAAGAACATTTCCACGTTCAAAACATCGGCGCTATCGAAAAATTTAGATGTTTTACTGCCGCCAGAAAGAATAAAATAAGCGCATGATTTCTTTCCGTAATTTCGCTCTGCGCCGGGGCGAACGCCTGCTTTTGTCACAAATGGACCTTACCCTGCAAGCCGGATGGCGTGTGGGTGTTGTCGGTCGTAATGGTTGTGGCAAATCCAGTTTGTTCGCTGCATTCACTAAAGAAGTGGAAGCCGATCTCGGTGATCTGGATTTTTCCGGCAAAATTCGTATTGCCAGCGTATCGCAAGAAACGCCTTCGATACCCGACCCGGCGATTGATTTTGTGCTCGGTGGCGATGAGGAAGTTGCCTCGGTTATTCGGGCCGAAGCCGCCGCCATGCAGCGCGAAGACTGGGACGCCGTTGCCGCTGCGCATCAAAAACTTTCTGAAATTAATGGTTACGATGCCACTGCACGTGCCGGCCGCTTATTGCATGGCTTGGGCTTTCCGCCCGAAGCGCATGAACAGGCAGTGTCGGATTTCTCCGGCGGCTGGCGAGTCCGTTTGAATGTGGCGCGTGCCTTGATGTGCCCATCGGATTTATTGCTGCTCGATGAACCCACCAACCATTTGGATTTAGATGCCGTCTTATGGATGGAACAATGGCTGCTAAAATACCAAGGCACCTTGTTGGTGATTTCGCATGACCGTGAATTTCTGGATGAAGTGTGTACCCATACTTTGCATCTACACGATGGCCGAGCAAAACTTTATGTCGGTGGCTACACCGCATTCGAACGCCAGCGTTCGGAACAATTGCGTCTGCAACAAATTACCTTTGAAAAAGAACAGGTAGAGCGCGCGCATTTACAAAGCTTTATTGATCGCTTCAAAGCACAGGCCAGCAAGGCAAAACAAGCGCAATCGCGCATGAAGCGCCTGGAAAAAATGGCCGGTACCGAAGCGGTTCGGGCCGAGCGCGGGTTCAAAATTACTTTTCCCGAGCCAGTCAAATTGCCGCATTCTCTATTGCGTTTGAATCATACCGATGCCGGTTACGGCAGTATTCGTATTCTCGAGAATGTCGGTTTTGGCCTAGAGGCCGGTGACCGTGTGGCTTTGTTAGGCCCGAACGGTGCGGGTAAATCCACTTTAGTAAAAACGCTAGTCGGCGAATTGCCTTTGCTCGAAGGCGAGCGCATGGCGCATCCGGATTTGAAAATTGGTTACTTCGCCCAGCACACCGTTGAAAGTTTGCATGAAGGCCAAAGCCCGCTCTGGCATCTGCGCGAAGTTGCTCCGGAAGCAGGCGAGCAAGTACTACGAAATTATTTAGGCACCTGGAATTTTGCCGGTGACCGGGCATTTGAACCGGTTGATGGCTTCTCCGGTGGCGAGCGCGCGCGTCTTGCCTTGGCGATCATTGCCTACAATAAACCCAATGTCATGTTGCTTGATGAACCGACGAACCATCTTGATCTGGAAATGCGTGAAGCCCTCGCCGAAGCATTGTCGGAATTTGAAGGTGCTATCGTCATGGTTTCGCATGATCGGCATTTGATTGGCTTGGTTTGCGATACTTTCTGGCGCGTTGCTGACGGCAAAGTGGAAGCCTTCGAGGGCGATTTGGATGAATACGCAGCTTGGCTGCGTGCCCGTGGTAATAAGACCAGCGACGCTAAATCTGCCAAGTCCGATAAAACCGTTAAATCCAGCCCATTGCGTACCGACAATGAAATGCGCGGATTGCGTAAGCGTTTTCAAACCATTGAAACGGAACTGGAAAAATATAAAGCTGAAAAATTGCAGATTGAAAACCAGTTTTCTGACGAAGAGTTTTGTCGAATTCATATCAAGGAATTAGCGGCTTTGTCTTCCAAACAAGATAGCGTGATAAAAAATATTGAAACGCTGGAAGCCGAGTGGCTGGAAATATACGAGCAGTTGGAGGCGGTTTAGTTAAAAATAATCTGTCACCCCGGCGAAAGCCGGGGCCCAGAAGTAAATAACGTAGCGTGTAGTCATAGCTTCGTAGAAGTTTCTGAATCCCGATTGTCATCGGGAAGACCAAGTTTACTATTTTGCGAAAAGTATTATCTGTCACCTCGGCGAAAGCCGGGCCCCAGAATTAAATAACGTAGCGTGTAGTCATGGCTTCGTAGAAGTTTCTAGATCCCGATTGTCATCGGGAAGACGAAGTTTTTCTATTTTGCGAAAAAGTATTGTGTGTCACCTCGGCGAAAGCTGGGGCCCAGAAGTAAATAACGTAGCGTGTACTAATGCTTCGTAGAAGTTTCTGGATCCCGCCCCGACTGTCGTCGGGAAAAGCTGTTATCGGGACGACGGAAGTAATTATGTTGTACTGAGGATTTTATATGCCCATCTACGGATTTGAATGTGAAAGTTGCGGTCATCAATTTGATCGCCTGCAAAAATTATCGGATACCGATCCCACTCATTGCCCGGTTTGCGAGAAAGAATCTTTGCGCCGGCAATTAACGGCACCGCAATTTCGTCTAGCAGGTTCCGGTTGGTATGAAACCGACTTCAAGAAAGATGGCGATAAAAAACGTAATTTGGCCGATGCCAGCGATACAAAAACATCATCAGGATCAGAGTCCAAACCTGAAGCCAAATCGGAAACTAAAACCGAATCTGCACCTGCGACGGCAAAGACCGAAGCAAAGCCTGCGGCGCCTGTTTCTGGTACAAGCAGTCCATAAAAAAAAGCCCCGAGCTATCGGGGCTTTTTGATTGAACCAGTTGGTTTATTGTGCGGCGAAGCGGGCACGACAACCATTGTTGACCCAGATGCTGCGATTATTTTCATAACCCCAGTTGCGACCATTGACACAGTTGGTCGTGGAAAGCTGCTGCACTAAACGTGGATTGCCGTAGCGCGAATCCCAGTTGCAACGAGTCATAGCATCGCCTTGGCTTGAGCAAGTAACCGAATAATTATTGTCACGGTTCCAGTTATTGTCATCACCACGGCCCGGACGGCCATCCGATGCAAATTGCGCACGGCAACCACGGCTTACCCACACCACACCTTCGCGCTGACCCCAGCTACGTCCTGCAGTACAGGCGGCACTATTGCCAAGTCTTTTAAAGAGCACAACACGACCTCGAAAACCGGTGTTGCATTCACGATAGCGCCCCTTGTTACTTTGACAATTTACGAACTGACGGTTGCCAGGATAATTGGTATTATTGCCCGATGATGCAGGAACAATGCCAAACCGCGCGCGGCAACCACGGTTTACCCAGACAGCACCGGGTTTGTTTCCCCAGGTTTGCCCCTGAATACAGGCAGATTGCGAAATCTGTTGGGTGATAACCGCCGTGCCACGAAAAGGCGCCGAGCATTCACGATATTGACTGTTAATACTGCTGCAAATGACTTCGCGTGCAACCCAGCCATCGCGCGGACGCCAGTCGTTATTGTCGTATTGGCGCCTTGAATTGGACATGTCCTGACCGATTTGCTCAGAGCTCCAACCTGCATTGCTTTGATCAATATAATACTCAAGCTGATTGTCAGGAATCATGCGGCCATCGTTTTGGCGGGCATATTCTTCCTCGATCATCTGAATCTGGTTACGACTGCCATTTTGTGCGGCAACCGGTGCAATGGTCAGCATGCTGCTGATGGCTAATAAAGCAGTAAATAAAAATCTGGACACGGGCTTCTCCTGAGTGTTGCTAAAGTCGCAGCAGGTTGCTCGCACAGTTCGGTTAAGTCTGTTCGCCAACGCACTCAATGCTGGAGCCGTTCATGCAGTGCTCAAAAAAAGCCCCGAATAGTCGGGGCTTTTTTCTTAAGTAGTTAAACAATTATCGCGCTCCAAACCGGGCGCGGCAGCCATCGCTGACCCACAAGCCACGGCTGTCGTAGCCCCACGTTCTTCCCGAGACGCAAGACTGTCTCGAAAGCTGTTGTATCAATCGTGGCGAACCATAGCGATGATCCCATGCGCAGGTTTTGTAATTACTGCCTTCACTTGCACAGGTAACGGAATAATTGTTATTACCCCAGCCGTTTCCGTTTCCATTTCCATTGCCGTTATAGCTATCGTAAAACTCGGCGCGGCAACCATTACGAACCCAGACGTATCCCGTCCGTGTGCTGCCCCAATCGCGGCCTACATCGCAGCTATTGTTGGAGAGCTTGCGATAAAGTTGGGCGGGGCCGCGGAAATTGGTGCGGCATTCGCGATACTGGCTATTATTACTTTCGCAGGTAACGCGGTTATCGCCCCAGTTATTTCCGTTATCCCAGCCACCACCGCCACTGACTTGGCTGAAGCGTGCGCGGCAACCTTGATTAACCCAGATCATGCCTTGACGTTGGCCCCAATTGCGGCCTTCTTGACAGCGTGTTTTGGACATTTGTTGCGTAAGAATGGCGCGACCATTGAAGGGGGTGCGGCATTCAACATATCGGCTGTTTACACTTGAACAAATTACATTGCTTGGTGACCAGTTGCCACCCGGATTCCAGTTGCCGCCAGTGTTGCCACCGAGCGATGTTGCAATGTCTTGCTTGATGCGACTGAAAGTCCAGCCCGAGTCAATCGAATCAAGATAAAACTCGAGCTGGTCATCCGGAATTTCGCGTCCACCCGATTGCTCGTCATATTCCCTTTCAATGACGCGAACACGCTCGGAATAAGATAGTTGGCGAAGATTCTCAGGCGCATACGCTTTTGTTCCAGCTTGTGCTTGAACTGCAGATGGCAGGGTAAACGCACCCGCCAGAAAAAAAATGAGCAACATTAATCTGAACATGGCAAGCCCTTTTAGTTGATGGCCGACTTAGCTTAAGCCTTAAAAAAGCTAATTCAAAGACCACTACCCGACACGTATTCCGGTCAAATTCATATTTCGTTTGCTCGAGAAGCCTCAAAACCTTAAAATACAAGGCTTTCCGGCGCCCGTCGCCTAGCTTGTTCTGGAGTTTTCATGCGTAGCCATTTTTGCGGTCTTGTTACAGAGGCCATGCTCGGTCAATCGGTCACTTTATGCGGCTGGGCCGATGTTGCCCGTAATCTTGGCGGCGTCTGTTTTATCGACCTGCGTGACCATGAGGGTATTGTGCAAGTGGTGGCTGAACCGGATAACCCCGCGTTCGCGACCGCTGCCGAAGTCGGCTACGAATATTGCCTGCGAGTAACCGGCACCGTGCGTGCGCGCCATTCGGTCAATACCAAAATCAAGACGGGCCAAGTTGAAGTGGTGGCCGAAAAAATCGAAATTTTGAACAAGTCTGATCCGCTGCCTTTCTATAACCACGAAAATCCCGGCGAAGATATCCGCCTGCGTTATCGTTATCTGGATTTGCGTCGCCCCGAAATGCAAAAAATGATGCGCAAGCGGATTGCGCTTGTGCAGTCCTTGCGTCGTTTTCTGGATGCCCGTGGTTTTCAGGATATTGAAACCCCGATTCTGACCAAGGCCACACCGGAAGGCGCTCGTGACTATCTGGTGCCTTCGCGCGTGCATCCCGGCCAATTTTTTGCCCTGCCGCAATCACCACAATTATTTAAACAATTATTAATGATGGCCGGCATGGATCGTTATTATCAAATCGCACGCTGCTTTCGCGATGAAGATTTACGTTCCGATCGCCAGCCGGAATTTACCCAACTCGATATGGAGTTCGCTTTCATTACCGAACGTGATATTCAGGATTTCGTAGAAGACATGATTCGTCAGGTTTTCAAAGAAGTGCAAGATGTGGAGTTGGCAAATCCGTTCCCGCGTATGACTTACGAAGAAACCATGCGCCGTTATGGTTCGGATAAACCAGATCTGCGTATCGATCTGGAATTGATCGATGTTGCCGAGCTGGTCAAAAATTGTGAATTCAAAGTCTTCACCGATTGGGCCAATCATGAAGAAGGGCGTGTCGCAGCACTGCGCGTACCTGCGGGCGGCGTTTTATCACGCAAGCAGATCGATGACCTCGGTGCCTATTGTGCAAAATATGGCGCGAAAGGTTTGGCGTATATGAAAGTCGAGGATGTGAACAAAGGCCGCGAAGGTGTCAACTCGCCAATTTCGAAATTTCTTGACGATGCAACACTGCAAAACATTCTTACCAGCGCACAGGCACAATCGGGCGACATTATTTTCTTTGGTGCTGGCAGCTGGAAGACGGTTTGCGATTTCATGGGTGCATTGCGTTTGAAAGTCGCGAAAGATTTGAAACAAGTTAAAGACATCTGGGCTCCGATGTGGGTGACGGATTTCCCGATGTTTGAATGGGATGAAGAAGAAAATCGCTACGCAGCACTGCATCATCCGTTCACTGCACCCAAAGTGGATGACGTGAATGATTTGATTGCCAACGCGAAGACCGCGGTAAGTCGTGGTTACGATATGGTGTTAAACGGTAATGAAATCGGCGGTGGTTCGGTCCGTATCCATCGCTCCGATATGCAAAGCACGGTATTTGATTTGCTCGGCATTTCGAAACAAGAAGCCCAAATGAAATTTGGTTTTCTGCTTGAGGCTCTGAAATACGGCGCACCACCGCATGGCGGCATCGCATTCGGTATTGATCGTATTGCGGCCTTGATGGCCGGCACCGAGTCCATTCGCGATGTGATTGCATTTCCGAAAACCGCTTCGGCCCAATGCTTGCTCACCAGCGCGCCATCGCAAATCCCGGACAAGCAATTGGCCGAACTGCATGTCAAAGTACGCGAACCAAAATAATATGTGCATGTAGGAGCCAGCCCTGCTGGCGACCGAACAGAGAGATCAGGCAACGGAAATCGTAGGTCGCCAGCTGAGCTGGCTCCTACGAGGGAATTTTGAGTTCAAGGGGAGAGCTCGGCATGGCGGAACCGGTGGTGTTGCTACATGGCGTATGGATGCGTAGTCCGGCCTTGCTGATGTTGTCGAGCCGCTTGAAAGCACGCGGTTTCGCGCCTATTGGTTTTAATTACGCCAGCTTGCTTCGCAACCCTTCCAAATCGATGGAAAAATTGGCCATGAAGCTCTACAGCTTGGGTAATGGGCCGGTGCATCTGGTCGGCCATAGTTTGGGGGGCTTGATGGCGGTCGAAACCTTGAATCAATATCAAAAGCTGCCGTCCGGACGTGTTGTTTGTCTGGGTTCGCCTTTGGCAGGAAGTGCCACCGCGAGGATTTTGCATGAAAAAAATCTGAGCTTCATGACCGGAAAAAGCGGACCATTACTGCGAGGCGGTTTGATGCAGGTGCCGGAATCCCGCCAAGTCGGTGTGATTGCCGGTGCCAAAGGACGTGGACTCGGACAAATCCTCAGAAAATTCGATGGCTTGCACGATGGCACGGTCGCCGTTTGGGAAACCCGAATTCCAGGTTTGACAGAACATCTGGTTGTACCGGTTTCGCATACCGGACTGGTGTTCTCGAAAGAAGTGGCCGAACACACTGCCAATTTTCTTGAAAGCGGACGTTTTGAACGCTGATCAACGCCTCAGGCTATAATCGAGTCTTGTTATCACATTTATTAATACGGATATTTCAGTATGGGCAGAGGGCCATCCATCGCAGGTCGCAAGGGCGTGCAAGACGCCAAACGCGGCCAAATTTTCACCAAACTCATTCGCGAAATTGGCGTCGCTGCACGTAACGGCGGCGGTGATCCGAAAACCAATTCGCGTCTGCGTCTGGCGATGGATAAATCACTTTCCATGAATATGAGTAAGGACGTGATTGAGCGCGCGATCAAGAAAGCCACCGGTGAACTGGACGGCATCAATTACGAAGAAATTCGGTACGAAGGTTATGCGCCGGGTGGTATTGCGGTTTTGGTGGATTGCCTGACCGAAAACAAACTGCGAACCGTTGCCGAAGTGCGCCATGCCTTCAGTAAATGCGGCGGCAATATGGGAACCGAAGGCTCGGTGGCTTTCATGTTCAAAAAACTCGGCGTGATTACCTTTGAACCCGGTAGCGACGAAGACAAGATTACCGAAATCGCGATTGATGCCGGTGCCGAAGATGTTGTTGCCTATCCAGAAGACGGCTATATCGATGTCATCACCGCACCCGAAAATTTCGAAGCCGTAAAAACCGCGATGGATGCTGCATCCATTAAATACATTGAGGCTGAAGTAACTATGCGCGCCGACAATGATATTGCCGTCGAAGGCGATACTGCCAAACAAGTCGTCAAGCTGATCAATATGCTGGAAGACCTTGACGATGCACAGAATGTTTATTCGAATGCAGAGTTGGGTGAGGAAGCTTATCAGTGAGTCGGAGCTGTGCGAAAAAGCGGGGCTCGGGACTAGGGGCTAGGGACTCGCAGTTCAATATAGCCCGTAGGATTCCGCTTGCTGGCGAAAAACCTGCGATGATTTCAAAGCGGCACTCGAGCCACAGGAACACCGATACTACCAATACAAAATTATTTGTTGTTGAATCTACGAGTTCACTTTTCTTCGCCAAAATGTATTCACCGAGTCCCCAGTTCCGAACCCCGTTTAATTCAACGACTCCGAATGCTCCCTAGTCCCCAGTCCCCAGCCGCCAAAACTACCCGCATCCTCGGCATCGATCCCGGCTCGCAGCGCACAGGCGTCGGCATTGTCGATTCCGATGTTACCGGTCGCTGCGTGCATGTTTTCCATGCACCGATCGTTTTATTGGGTGCTGATGATTTCCCCAAACGGTTGAAAATATTGCTCGATGAATTGGGTGCAATCATCGAGAAATACCAACCGCAAGAAGTTGCGATCGAAAAAGTATTCATGGCGAAAAATCCCGATTCGGCACTCAAGCTCGGTCAGGCTCGTGGTGCGGCCATGTGCGCAGCCGTGATGCGCGATTTGCCGATCCATGAATACGCGGCAAAAGAAATTAAACTTGCCGTAGTTGGTAAAGGTGGCGCCGATAAAGTGCAAGTGCAGCATATGGTTGGCGTGATGTTGAATCTGCAAGGCAAATTGCAAGCCGATGCCGCCGATGCGCTGGGTGTTGCTTTGACACACGCACATTTACGCGCAGCACTGAAACGTGTCGGCGTCACGTCACAACAATTATGGAGACGTAAATGATTTTGAAAGCGAGGCTAGCGGCTTGGGATTCGGGGCTTACCGTGTCCGAGTAGTTATGAAATCTCAGAAAAATATCGAACACTTACAATTTTGTTCCGGAAATATCAGCCGCATTAAAATCATAGCCCCAAGTCTCCAGCCTCAAGTCCCGTTTTTATCCACTGCCCAATATCTAAAATGCATAATTTTGTTCCGCAAATATCAGTAGCCTTAAAATCATAGTCACTAGTCCCTAGTCTCTAGCCTCGAGTCCCGTTTTTAATCCACCTCCCAATATCTAAAATGCATAATTTTGTTCCGGAAATATCAGTAGCCTTAAAACCGTAGCCCCAAGCCCCCAGTCCCACGCCCCGCTTTAACCCGAAATCTTACACACAGGCAAACACACAATGATCGGCAGATTAAAAGGCATTCTGATTCACAAACAACCGCCCTGGCTGGTGATTGATGTGCAAGGTGTTGGTTACGAATTGGAAGCGCCGATGTCGACTTTTTACGAACTGCCCGAAACGGGACGTGAAGTTTCTTTATTCACCCATTACGCCGTCAAAGAAGACTCGGTCGCGCTCTATGGTTTTATGCGTGAACACGAGCGTCGCTTATTTCGCGAAGTACAAAAAGTCTCGGGCATTGGCGCCAAAATAGCCTTGGCCATTCTTTCTGGTTCCAGTGTCGACGAATTTGCAAGATTGGTGCAGGGTGGCGATGTGACAGCTTTGTGTCGCATTCCCGGCATCGGCAAGAAAACTGCCGAGCGCATCGTGGTTGAGTTACGTGACCGCGCGGCCGATTTAATCGGTGGCTCAGCCTTATTTATGGGTGGGAAAGATATTCCTGCCGACCCCGTCAGCGAGGCCAGCAATGCCTTGCAGCAGTTGGGCTATAAGCCGGCAGAGATCAGCAAAATGGTTAAAATCGCCGAAACCGGCGATTCAGCTGAAGATATCATCCGAAAAGCGTTAAAATCCGCACTTCGCAGCTAAGCCCCGGAATAAAAATCAATGTCACAAGTTGAAAATGGGCATGGCTCAAAAAAATTAGCACCTCTCGTTATGGGTGCCATTGGTGTGGTGTTTGGCGACATTGGCACCAGCCCGCTATACACATTGAAAGAAGCCTTCGGTCATGCGTACGGGCTACATCCGGATCGAGATAATGTTTACGGTATTTTGAGTCTGGTTTTTTGGGCAATATTGCTTGTTGTCACCATCAAGTACGTGATGGTAGTGATGCGCGCAGACAACCGAGGTGAGGGCGGTATTCTTGCCTTGATGACGGTGGTGCGGCGTAGTTTGCCGATAGCATCACCATTAACCTATTCCGTAGGCATATTAGGCATATTGGGCACGGCATTTTTTTTTGGTGATGCCGTTATTACACCGGCCATGTCGGTGTTATCGGCGGTTGAAGGCTTGGAAGTAGCAACGCCCACCTTGAAACCTTATGTTATACCAGTCGCGATTGGTGTTCTCTTGATATTGTTTGCCGTGCAGCGCAAGGGTACCGAAAAAGTAGGCAAAGTATTCGGTCCGGTGATGATTCTCTGGTTCACGGTGTTGGGGTTATTGGGCATTTCGCAGATTATTAAAAACCCCACAATCTTATATGCCTGTAACCCATATTATGCGGTTCAATTTTTCATCGAGCACGGAGCAACCGCTTGGCTGGCATTGGGTGCCGTGGTACTTGCAGTGACAGGTGGTGAAGCACTCTATGCCGACATGGGCCATTTTGGTCGTATTCCCATTCGATATGCCTGGCTTGGGTTTGTGATGCCTTGTTTGCTGTTGAATTATTTTGGTCAAGGTGCCTTGGTATTGGCCAATCCTGCTGCCGTTGCAAATCCGTTTTATTACATGGTGCCGGAAATATTACTTTATCCCGCTATCGGTTTAGCTATGTTGGCGACCGTCATTGCTTCACAAGCGGTAATCTCAGGTGCATTTTCTCTTGCCCGGCAAGCGGTACAGCTGGGTTATTTGCCGCGCTTGAAGCTCATTCATACCTCAGATGAAACCATCGGTCAGGTCTATTTGCCTTGGGTCAACCGTCTCTTGCTGGTCGTGGTGATGATCTTGGTAGTGAGCTTTGGAAGCTCCAGTAATTTAGCATCCGCTTACGGCGTGTCAGTCACTGGCGCGATGTTGATCGACACTGTTTTATTGGTGATTCTGGCATCTATACGCTGGGGTTGGCCAAGCTGGGCAATATTTATTGTGGGCGGTGCTTATTTCATCATTGATAGCGCCTTGTTTAGCGCGAACGCCGTGAAATTTTTCCACGGCGCTTGGGTGCCCTTCGCCATCACGATTATTGTCTTCACCATCATGCGCACATGGCGGCGTGGTCGTGATTTGGTGCGCGAACAAGTCAATCGCGACAGTTTGCGTATCGAACATTTCGTGCAAAGTGTCATGGTAGATCCGCCAGTGCGAGTAGGGGGCACGGCTATTTTCATGACACCATCAAATGACTACATGCCACCGGCACTGCTGCATAATTTGAAGCACAATAAAGTCTTGCATGAGCGCAATGTTTTTCTTTCAATAGAAACGCTTAGCGTGCCGCGTGCTGAAGACGCCGAGCGCATTGCCCATACCGATTTGGGTCATGGCTTTGCAAGGCTGACTTTGCGTTATGGTTATATGGAAGACCCGAATGTGCCAATGGCATTGAAACGCTGGTCTATTCCTGGCCCGCCATTTGATCCGATGGACACGACATTCTTCGCCAGCCGCGAAGCACTCACTGCCAGTGCAGATCAAGGCATGGCCTTGTGGCGTGACAAGTTATTCCTGGTGATGTCGCGTAATGCGACTTCGGCAACCGAGTTCTTTGGTATCCCAGGCGATCGTTTGGTCGAGTTGGGCACAAAGGTAACGATTTGATGCGAATTTTTCCTGAAAAGCGTGGCTGGGGACTGGGGACTGGGTGCTCGGGTACCAAGGTAGCCTGTAGGAGCGAGCTCTGCTCGCGAAAACCTGCGATGATTTTAAAGCGGGACTTGGGGCTTGGGGCTTGGGACTTGGATTTCCACGCAGACGATAACGCAGACGAAAAATCATCGATAGGGTGCTCTGTTTCTTTCTTGTTTTTCGCGAAAACTTACTTTTCCCGCACTACATTTTTTCCAAAACTGCAGAGTCCTGCTTTTCCAGCCCCGAGCTCCAAGCCCCGGGCCCCGCTTCATCAAACGGCCCCGCTCTCATGAACGACCGCGTCATTTCTACGACTGCAACCCGCGAAGACGATATCGCCGAAGCCAGTATTCGTCCGAAAAAACTGGACGAATATCTAGGTCAGGAAGCCGTGCGCGAGCAGATGAAGATTTTCATCGAAGCTTCAAAGCGGCGCGGTGATTCGCTGGATCACGTCTTAATTTTCGGGCCACCGGGTTTGGGTAAAACAACGTTGAGTCATGTCATCGCCAATGAAATGGGCGTCAATATACGTTCCACTTCCGGGCCAGTGATTGAGCGCGCCGGTGACTTGGCTGCACTGTTGACCAATCTGCAACCGCATGATGTTTTGTTTATTGATGAAATTCATCGCTTGTCGCCGGTGGTAGAAGAAGTTCTATATCCGGCGATGGAAGATTTCCAGATCGACATCATGATCGGCGAAGGCCCGGCGGCGCGTTCGATCAAACTGGATTTGCCGCCGTTTACTTTGATTGGTGCAACGACGCGTGCCGGATTGTTGACTGGGCCCTTGCGTGATCGCTTCGGCATCGTGCAACGACTGGCGTTCTACACCAATGAAGAATTGACACGTATTGTTCGGCGTTCTTCAACTATCTTAAATATTGATTGCGATGCCGAAGGCGCGGCGGAAATTGCCTGTCGTTCACGCGGTACGCCGCGTATTGCCAATCGCTTGCTGCGGCGTGTGCGTGATTATGCGCAAGTGAAAGCGGACGGCCATATTGATGCCGCTGTTGCGCAGGCGGCCATGCTAATGCTGAAAGTCGACCCAGAAGGTTTTGATGAAATGGATCGGCGCATGCTGCGTTTGATGATCGATAATTTCGATGGCGGCCCGGTCGGCATCGAATCCTTGGCCGCCGCATTATCGGAAGAGCGCGGCACTTTGGAAGACGTCATCGAGCCTTTCCTGATTCAACAGGGTTTCATTATTCGCACTGCACGTGGCCGCATGGCGACCCATAAGGCCTATATTCATCTGGGCTTGAAAGCGCCGCGCCGTCCTGTAACGGAAGCCTTTGTTGATGATCCCGAGGCCGAATAGGTGGCGTTCAGCTGGCCTATAAGAGTGTACTGGGAAGATACCGATGCCGGTGGTGTGGTGTATCACGCGCGCTACCTACATTTTTTTGAGCGAGCTCGGACCGAATGGCTGCGTAGCGCAGGCATCTCACAAACGGATTTGCAGCAAGAACAGGATATTGTCTTGGTAGTCAAGGATGCGTATTTGGATATTTTGCGTCCCGCTCGTATTGATGACGCACTTTCAGCGACTGTCGATATTGCCGAAATCGGACGGGCCAGTTTTTTGGTGCGTCAGGAACTGTGGCGGGGTTCTGATTGTCTGAGCAAGGCCGATGTAAAAATCGCCTGTCTTCGAGCCAGTAGTTTCAAACCCTGCGGTTTGCCGGGCGATGTCAATAAAGCGCTGAAAAATGTGCAATAGAAATAGATGAACACATTAAAAAAAGCAGGAGAGTGTATGAGTTTGATGAACGTAATTTTGCAGCTTGCGGTAGCGCCGAGCCAGGCATTGCCGGCCGAGCCTTTGCAAGTGGCGGCGGCGGCAATAGCGCCGAGCCCGGGTTTGAATTATTGGGAATTAATCACCCATGCCAGTTTGCCAGTACAAATAATCATTGCCTTGCTGGCCGTTGCTTCGGTGTTTAGCTGGGTCATTATTTTTTCAAAGATGCGGGTGTACGCACGCGCGAATAAATCAGCCGATGATTTTGAAGGCCGGTTTTGGTCCGGTGCCGAGTTGACGCAACTGTATCGCGAAGCCACTGATCGCAATCACGATGTTTCCGGTCTTGAAGCGATTTTTGAATCGGGCTTTCGTGAATTTTCACGTTTACGCCAAAAGAAAAGTGTTGATGCCCGTGTGCAGCTTGAAGGCGCCCAACGGGCCATGCGTGCAACGCTCGCACGCGAGGTCGATGCACTCGAACATAATCTGGAAATGCTGGCAAACGTCGGTTCTACTGCGCCATACGTAGGTTTGGTGGGCACGGTATTCGGCATCATGGTGACTTTTCACGGTATCGTGGTGAATAAACAAAATACGATTGATGCAGTGGCGCCGGGTATTTCCGAAGCACTGCTGGCAACCGCGATTGGCTTGTTTGTCGCCATTCCTGCAGTTTGGGCCTACAACCGCTACGCCACCCGCGTTGAACGCTTGAGTGTGCGTTATGAAAGTTTTGCCGAAGAGTTTTCATCCATTCTGCAAAGACAAACCCATGTTGACTGATGTCATCAATGTGCCTGTAGGAGGGCCTTCTAGGCCCGAAAAATCTGCCGTTAACCCCACTATTTTAATTGGGCCGTCAAGGAATGCATCATGAGCACTGCATTTTCTACCCGTCACCGCAAACGTCACAAGCTGAAGGCCGAAATCAACGTCGTGCCTTATATCGACGTGATGCTGGTGTTGTTGATTATTTTCATGGCGACTGCGCCCTTGTTGAATTTGGGCGTTGATGTTGATCTTCCTGATTCCAATGCAAAAGCGATTAACACCGATAAAAAACCAATTATTGTTTCAGTCAATGTAAACGGTGACTACAAAATCAAAATGGGTGATAGCGACGGCGAGCCAGTGAATGCGGCAACACTTGTTGCGCGGGTTGAGCAGCTCACCCAGACCAATAAAGATTTAACGGTGTTTGTGGCAGGCGACAGAGACGCCAGTTATAGCAAAGTGTATGACGCTATGGTGCTGTTGCAGCAGGCAAAAGTAGCCCGTGTCGGCATTATGAGCGCGCCGGAGAAATCCAGATAATGCAGCGTAGCAATGACACCCTTATCGGTTTCATTATCGCAGTGGCTTTGCACGCTGCGTTGTTGCTGGTGTTTTTTTTGAGCGGCTGGCTGTCAAGCACGGCGGTACTGCCTGAAGCAAAAGGTGAGCCCGTAGTTGCAAGCGTTATGATTAGTGCTGCCGATATTAATCGTGCGCAGAAATCCATTCGCGAATCTGAAGCGGCACCACCCCCCAAGCCGGCACAGGCGATTCAGCCAAAGCCAGAACCGAGTCCGCAAACGTCGGAAACACCTCAGCAAATGCAAGCACAAGCGCCGGTGATAAATCCTGATAGCGAAGATCAACAACGCATCAATAAACTGGCGATTGAACAA